>ENA-ORBV01000964-ORBV01000964.1-microbial-mat-metagenome-genome-assembly--contig:-NODE-964-length-65528-cov-12.708438_pt1 | contig 65528 bp, 46 predicted proteins | sample MGYA00237777_ERZ505514 | MGnify/ENA primary metagenome ERZ505514 (study PRJEB26160, sample SAMN06269048) | microbial mat metagenome | isolation source: Oligotrophic lake microbial mat | place...
GCCTTGCGTGTGGCGGGGCCTTGCGTGTGGCGGGGCCTTGCGTGTGGCGGGGCCTTGCGTGTGGCGGGGCCTTGCAGGTGGGCGCGGGTGGCGGGTCGTTCGCTTAAGCCAGCTCGCTGCGAATTGCCTCGGCGAGTGCTTCCAATTCCTCCGCCGATACCTGAAGTTTGGGCTGCGTAAAATCCAAATCGCTCATCCGGTTGAGCGGCACGAGGTGCACGTGCGCATGGGGCACTTCAAGGCCAATAACCGCCACGCCAATGCGGTGGCAAGGCACCACCTTCTCAATAGCTTTTGCTACGTTTTTGGCAAAGGGAAGGAGACCTGCCAGGATTTCATCGTCCAGGTCAAACAAGTAATCGACTTCTACTTTGGGCACCACCAGAACGTGTCCCAACACCTGCGGAAAAATGTCCAAAAAGGCGAGGTATCGATCCGATTCCGCTACCCGGTAACAGGCAATTTCGCCCTGAATAATACGGGTAAACAGCGTCGGCATCAGCTAAAGAGAAATCTCCAGCACCTCAAATTCGATGCTGCCGGCCGGCACCTGAATGTTGACCACTTCGCCTACTGCCTTGCCCAGCAAGCCTTTCCCAATAGGAGAAGTCACCGAAATGCGTCCGCCTTTTAGATCGGCCTCCTTTTCAGAGACCAGTTGGTAGGTGACCTCCTTTCCGGTGGTTTTATTCTTCAGGCGCACATTGGTCATGACGGCAACCCGCGAAAGGTCCAATCGGCTCTTATCCAGAATGCGGGTGTTTCCGACAATCACCTCCAGTTTGCTGATCTTGAGCTCCAGCAAACCCTGGGCTTCCTTTGCGGCATCATACTCCGCGTTCTCCGACAAATCGCCTTTGTCGCGTGCTTCTTTGATTTGGCGCGCAATTTCCTGCCGACCCTTGGTCCGCATCGCCAGAAGCTCCTGCTTGATCTTCTCGAGCCCCTCTTCGGTAACGTAGTGAATATCAGACATCCTAAAGGGATGATTTAGGGGTGTAAAAAAAAGGAAAAACGTTCCCCCTCGTCGGGCAGAAACGTTTCTCCAACGCCAAATCTAGGTCTTTTTGGCATTTTGGGCCAAGGGGGCTGTTTCTTATTCTGCTTTGTGCCGCAATTAAAACGTATCGAGGTCAATTTGGCGCATGACACCCATCCATTTCAAGGTGCGATCACACAAGCCTTCCGCAGTAACATGGATCAGGTAAACGCCGCTGGAAATTGGAACCCCAACAACGTTCTTCAAGTCCCAATCCAATGAGTTGTCCAGGTTCGACGTGGATGTGTTCAGTGAGCCACCGGCCGTGTTGTCCGCAGCCACGTCGCGGCTTAAGCGGCGGATCAGCGTGCCATCCAGCGAATACACCGAGATCACGCAACGAGCCGGCAGGTTCGTGAACTTGATCCGGTTGTCGAGCGTGCCGGTCTCGTACGATGAGAATGCATAGTACGGGTTGGGCACCACGTTGATGTCCAGACAAGCCTGTTCGGCCACCGCCTTAACGTTCGTCTCCGCGGCCAGATCACGCGTGCTGAAGCTGTACTTGTTGTAGCCGCTGTTCGTGTTGTCAACCGGGAATACCTGGTAAGGCTGCGTTACCCGCAAGCGAACACGCGTCTCTGTGGGAATGAGCCCTTCCGCCAGGCTCGTCAGCGAAAAGCCTGACTGTACAAATGGCATTGAAACCCACATCGCCTTGTTCCAGGCATTGCGCTTGTCTACCGTACCGCCAGAGGCCATCAGCTGCAGGAACTCCTCGCCCAAGTCGTAGCGCGTGTTCATCACGTACACGTAATGCTTGCCTCCGTAGCGAGGAACAAACAGCGGATCAAAAAACTCATCCGTTGGGTTCCACAACATGTCGTTGCCATTGCTGCCAGCAAGCCAAGTCGACTCGCCGAACACAATGTTCAATCGCTCGCCCGTCTCCAGGTCAATGGCATAACCCGGGAACCATGAACGGCCCGTGCCCGTTCCGTCAGGCAGCCCGTCCTTGCCCACCGAAGGATTGTTCTTAACATCGCTCTTGCCGTAAATCGACAGACCCTCTTCGGCCGTCTCTACAACCACCGAGCGCGTCCACTCATCCTTGTTCGGCGTGAACACCACGTCCACGCTGTGCAGATCGCTGAATTGAATCGTCGGCTGTAAACCGATGATGTTGCCAAAAGGCACAAAGTCTACGCCGGTACCAACCAACTTGGCTGGAGCCCAAGTGCCGCCGAGTACCCCTTCATAAACCTGGTTATTGTCGATGCCTGGGTAATCCACCGGAGGTTCGACGGACAGACCGGCCCGGATCCAGTTGAGCGGAGACTGTGCCTCGCCGTCAGGTACACCGGTCAACCATGCTTTCGACGGGCTCTCGTACTCAATCGTAGCTTCCAAAAATCCGTTGTTCTCCGCGCGCTCAAAATACGTCGGCACGTTGTCCGGATCAGTCGGGTCAAAGTCTACAGAGATGCCGCCAGGGAAGGCCGGTTCGCGACGCGAACCCACGCCAAAATCCACGAAAAACTCGTCCTGGAAGGCCGTGATTGCCAGGCCCCACTTCTCCACTAACTGCTCGTTGAGGAAATCCAGGTTCTGGTCCGAGTTTACGCTCTCCCCATCCGTCAGGTTGGTCAGCGTCCAAGAGCTGCTCCCAGCAGCCAATGCACCCGTGCTCACGGAGGCATCGGTAAACGACAGTTCGAAATCCGCTGCCGGTATCTTCAACGGGTCAGCAACCATCACATCCACCGGACCAAAGCGGCCCTGGTAGGTGACGTTCTCATCAAAACCCGTGGCCAAAATCCGATCCTTCGACTCTTCGGTCACCTCCAGCACACGGCCACCATTGCCCTTGCCTTCCTGGCGGACCAGCTCCGGACCTTCGCCCCAAGCCGTGTTCAACACCGTGCCCCCAATCTCCGAATCGATAATGTGCGGAATGGCTGTATAGCTCTTCACGTTCTGACGCCCTTGCAGGAAGGGAAGCTTCTGCGTGGTGGGATTGGCCGGATCGTAATCCTTGTAATTGTTGTACGCATAGGCCACCACCGAAAAATAATAGGTCCTGTGGTTGACCAGCGTCTGGTTGCCTTCTGCAAAACGGTCCTCCAAGACCCGGAACGTGTGGCGAATCCCGGCGTCCTCGCCGTCAACGGCCAGGACCGGCACGTCGGCATTCAACGTGGCGTCAAAGGTGAAGTTCACCAAACGCTCGACCCCGTTTTTCAGGTCTACCTGTGCAATAATCCGCGCGCGATCCGGGTTCGTGAACTCCGACGGTGATACCTGGCTGTCGCGCAACTGGTAAACAATGTACCCCTCAAAGTTGTACGTCGAGTCCGTGATCGTGCCCGTAGGGTCGGTCTCCACAATGTTCTTGATGATCGGGTCCGCCTCCTCGTATGTCTCCCCGGCATTGTTGCTCGTCGGACCATTGGTCAACGAAAGCAAGATCTCCTTGTCCAACTCCCGAAGATTCATGTCCGGGGCATCCGGACCGTCAATCAACCGGAAATCAGAATCAAACAACGCCTGAGCCTTGGAAGCAGCTCGGCGCAGCATGCTAAAATCTGCGAAGCATCCCACTTGAAACTCTGGCCGGACCCAAACTACAGCAATTCCCAATGTCTGGCGCTGACCAGGTGCCAAGGCGAAGGGGCCCGCACTTTGAACATATTTGCGGTCAGCAGGGGGAATACCCAACGCGCATTCTGACCAGGCAGGCGACGGCAGCGATGGATCAGAAGGAAAAAAGAAGGTAGTGGGAGTGCTGCCGCCGTATCCGTTACCGCCATAGGTTACCCGCGTATTGTCTTTCCACCGACCAGACATGAATCGGTAATAGTCAATGGCTTTCTCCGGATTGCCAACGGCAGTGAAGTCACTGCTCCAGAATAGAAAATTCGTCATGCCCAGCGAAACCGAATCCAGTCCTTCCGGTCCAAGAAAAAATTGCTTTGGAGACTCCAGAAACATGGTTCCTAATAGCGGGGGTCGATTGCCATAATTAGGTGAGCCGGGGCCATCCACCGCCTGACCATTGTAGTGAATCCCCATGTTTAACGTGGTATCGCAGCCGACATAATCATCCAGGAACCAGCCCAGATCAGCATCGGAATACAAACCCAGCCACGTAGAATCCAACGAATGGATTCCCTTGTTGATGAAGGAGTACCGGTAAAAGGTCATGTCATTGATCTCATCGCCGGTTTGCCACGCATAGGCGAGGGCGTGTACTTCTAGACCGATGGCTTCAGATTCGGTTTGGCCATGGAGGTTGCCCTCGTCGTTAAAGACCCAGAAAATAGCCTGATCGCCATCTACATCCGGGTAATCTCCTTGAGTGGGGTCGTACTCTCCGTTGCCGTCCACATCAACAAATGGGGCCAGGTTGCGATGCACTGGTAAAGGTTCGTTGGCCCTTCCCCGGGCATACGGATTGTTCTTAGCCGGCCAGTGCAAGATACCATTTGAAATCTTATGGATAGGGACCGGAAGTTGTTGCGAGGACTCATATACATGACCGTCTATATCCACCCGGTTCACTTTCCAATGCCTGTCGTACAACTTGCAGGTGCTTTGGTCAGTTTGGCCATCTTCATCTAGCGGACCAGGCCAAAACTCATCGCCGCTCTGTCGGTAGGTTTGCGCGGCGATCTTGAGCTGGCCACCAGCGTCAATTCCCCCGATCCACAAGGCCCCGGCAAAGGTGGCACTTACTTCTATTTGTCCTTCGGCCGGATCAACGTTAGGGACCACGTAAACCGGGTTGGTCAGATCCCACCAGAAGTCACCGGCACCCAATAAGCGCGCTCGAACATTGTTAATGTCCAAATCAACCTGGCTTGTTGACGAATAACATTCCTCCGCAAGAACCCGGTAAGCGCTCCCATTGGCGGGGCTTAGTTTCTGAGCTGTTGCCTGTTGGCTTGCTGCCCAAACTATGGCTAACCAAGAGAGGGTCAGAAGAAGTTGGTTGGGCGTTTTCACAAGTTAGCAGATTTTCAAAGTCTTCAAGTTCGGAAAGTTTCCATCTAATATCATTGAATAAGACCAGATAGCTGGCATAAATCGGTCATGAACACGTAAAAAAACCGGGCTACTCTTGCGAGCAGCCCGGTATATCGCGTTCAGAGCGAAGGCTAAAAAGCCTGCCTGACAAACAGTTTATAGGCGTTACAGTTGGAAGCGCAAGCCAAGCGCGTGCGTGCCGTTGTAAGGATTGGAAGTGCGGTAGCTGTAATCAATCGCAACCTGAGGTCCGTCTTGCTTGAAAGGCTGGATAAAGCTGAAACCGGCGGCGATACCCGTATGGGCAGAAGTCCGCTCGGTATCGTTCAACAAGCCCTCTTCGTACTTATACCCTGCGCGAACTTGAAAACGCTCTTCGCTCTTAACGGTGAGGCCGTATTCAAAACCCAGACCAAACTGGTCTTTGTAGAAGGAGTTGGATTGGAATTGACCCACAGCGGTGACCCTGCTATTGGAGCCGATGTAAAAGTCATAAGAAGCGCCAATAGTCAACAGCGACGGGAGTTCGAAGTCAGAGCTTTGCTGATCTACCGTGGCCTGGAAGGTGCCATCAGGCGGATCAGAGCGGAAGCTCAGGCCGTCTCCAGCAAAATCCATAGGCGTACCAACGTTTCGCAGGGCAATACCAAACTTTACTTTCTCTGGGTGAAGGTCATTCCCGGTTACATACTGGATGCCGATGTCCAAGGCAATGCCAAACGCATTGATGTCCGCGATGCTCTGCGAAACCCCGCGCACAGTGACGCCACCGGCAAGGTAGTCGGCAAACTTACGCGAATACGACACGGCAAAATTGGCGATACTGGGTTTGAACGTTGCTCCCGTTCCTTCGGGCAAGCCCGTTGTTGTTACCGGGATCTCCCCCAAGTTCATAGTCATGATTTCTATACCGATGGCACCTTCCCCCAACTTTTGGGCAATGCCAAAAACGTTCAGGTCAATGTCGGAGCCCTCCAACCAAAGGCTGCGGCTAAAGGCAACCTCCGTACCCGAAGTGTAGGCCAACCCTGCCACGTTTAAGCGCACGGACTCAAGGCCTTGGACATTGGCAATGTTAATGCCATTCCAGCCGGATGACCGGGCCCAGGGATTGATCAACAACTCCGAGGCTCCTGATTCACCAATTCGGTCCGGATTACCGGCAAAACTGGCCGTAAGGGGCAGGACAGCCACCAGCAGGCCTGCGAATATCTTTTGGATAGAAGTCATTTTACTTCGTGTCTTGCAGGTTGGTTAGAAAGTATCGAGGTCAATTTGGCGCATGACACCCATCCATTTCAAGGTGCGATCACACAAGCCTTCCGCAGTAACATGGATCAGGTAAACGCCGCTGGAAATTGGAACCCCAACAACGTTCTTCAAGTCCCAATCCAATGAGTTGTCCAGGTTCGACGTGGATGTGTTCAGTGAGCCACCGGCCGTGTTGTCCGCAGCCACGTCGCGGCTTAAGCGGCGGATCAGCGTGCCATCCAGCGAATACACCGAGATCACGCAACGAGCCGGCAGGTTCGTGAACTTGATCCGGTTGTCGAGCGTGCCGGTCTCGTACGATGAGAATGCATAGTACGGGTTGGGCACCACGTTGATGTCCAGACAAGCCTGTTCGGCCACCGCCTTAACGTTCGTCTCCGCGGCCAGATCACGCGTGCTGAAGCTGTACTTGTTGTAGCCGCTGTTCGTGTTGTCAACCGGGAATACCTGGTAAGGCTGCGTTACCCGCAAGCGAACACGCGTCTCTGTGGGAATGAGCCCTTCCGCCAGGCTCGTCAGCGAAAAGCCTGACTGTACAAATGGCATTGAAACCCACATCGCCTTGTTCCAGGCATTGCGCTTGTCTACCGTACCGCCAGAGGCCATCAGCTGCAGGAACTCCTCGCCCAAGTCGTAGCGCGTGTTCATCACGTACACGTAATGCTTGCCTCCGTAGCGAGGAACAAACAGCGGATCAAAAAACTCATCCGTTGGGTTCCACAACATGTCGTTGCCATTGCTGCCAGCAAGCCAAGTCGACTCGCCGAACACAATGTTCAATCGCTCGCCCGTCTCCAGGTCAATGGCATAACCCGGGAACCATGAACGGCCCGTGCCCGTTCCGTCAGGCAGCCCGTCCTTGCCCACCGAAGGATTGTTCTTAACATCGCTCTTGCCGTAAATCGACAGACCCTCTTCGGCCGTCTCTACAACCACCGAGCGCGTCCACTCATCCTTGTTCGGCGTGAACACCACGTCCACGCTGTGCAGATCGCTGAATTGAATCGTCGGCTGTAAACCGATGATGTTGCCAAAAGGCACAAAGTCTACGCCGGTACCAACCAACTTGGCTGGAGCCCAAGTGCCGCCGAGTACCCCTTCATAAACCTGGTTATTGTCGATGCCTGGGTAATCCACCGGAGGTTCGACGGACAGACCGGCCCGGATCCAGTTGAGCGGAGACTGTGCCTCGCCGTCAGGTACACCGGTCAACCATGCTTTCGACGGGCTCTCGTACTCAATCGTAGCTTCCAAAAATCCGTTGTTCTCCGCGCGCTCAAAATACGTCGGCACGTTGTCCGGATCAGTCGGGTCAAAGTCTACAGAGATGCCGCCAGGGAAGGCCGGTTCGCGACGCGAACCCACGCCAAAATCCACGAAAAACTCGTCCTGGAAGGCCGTGATTGCCAGGCCCCACTTCTCCACTAACTGCTCGTTGAGGAAATCCAGGTTCTGGTCCGAGTTTACGCTCTCCCCATCCGTCAGGTTGGTCAGCGTCCAAGAGCTGCTCCCAGCAGCCAATGCACCCGTGCTCACGGAGGCATCGGTAAACGACAGTTCGAAATCCGCTGCCGGTATCTTCAACGGGTCAGCAACCATCACATCCACCGGACCAAAGCGGCCCTGGTAGGTGACGTTCTCATCAAAACCCGTGGCCAAAATCCGATCCTTCGACTCTTCGGTCACCTCCAGCACACGGCCACCATTGCCCTTGCCTTCCTGGCGGACCAGCTCCGGACCTTCGCCCCAAGCCGTGTTCAACACCGTGCCCCCAATCTCCGAATCGATAATGTGCGGAATGGCTGTATAGCTCTTCACGTTCTGACGCCCTTGCAGGAAGGGAAGCTTCTGCGTGGTGGGATTGGCCGGATCGTAATCCTTGTAATTGTTGTACGCATAGGCCACCACCGAAAAATAATAGGTCCTGTGGTTGACCAGCGTCTGGTTGCCTTCTGCAAAACGGTCCTCCAAGACCCGGAACGTGTGGCGAATCCCGGCGTCCTCGCCGTCAACGGCCAGGACCGGCACGTCGGCATTCAACGTGGCGTCAAAGGTGAAGTTCACCAAACGCTCGACCCCGTTTTTCAGGTCTACCTGTGCAATAATCCGCGCGCGATCCGGGTTCGTGAACTCCGACGGTGATACCTGGCTGTCGCGCAACTGGTAAACAATGTACCCCTCAAAGTTGTACGTCGAGTCCGTGATCGTGCCCGTAGGGTCGGTCTCCACAATGTTCTTGATGATCGGGTCCGCCTCCTCGTATGTCTCCCCGGCATTGTTGCTCGTCGGACCATTGGTCAACGAAAGCAAGATCTCCTTGTCCAACTCCCGAAGATTCATGTCCGGGGCATCCGGACCGTCAATCAACCGGAAATCAGAATCAAACAACGCCTGAGCCTTGGAGTCTGCCTGGCGAATCAGGTCAAAGTTGGCCTGGCAACCTACCTGGCTCTCTTGCGAGACCCAAACAACCCCCATGACAACCTCGTTCTTTGCCCCGACTTCCAATCGGAAGGGACCCGCACTTTGCAGGTAGCGGCGGTCAGCAGGGGGAATACCCAACGCACATTCTGACCAGGCCGGTGCAGGCAATGACGGATCATCCGGGAAAATAAAATTGCTGTTGACCGATCCACCAAAGCCATCTCCCCCTTCCGTAAAGGGCGAACCATCTTTCCAGGTACCTGACAGGTAGCCGTAATAGTGGGAGGCTACTTCAGGGTTACCTATAGTTGTAAAGTCGTTGTTGTAGTACAAAAAAGCAGACATGCCCAATAAGATGGAATCTCTACCGGAGGGTCCGTTGAAGAATTTCTTGGGTCCCTGGAAAAAGTCAGTACCAACAATTGGGGGACGACTGCCGTAGTTGGGTGAGCCGGGTCCGTCAACGGCCTGGCCGTTGTAGCAAATGCCCAAATCCAGTGCGGTATCACAACCGACGTAGTCATCCAAGAACCAGCCTAAATCAGCATCTGACCAAACTGCGAAAAACGTAGAGTCCAAAGGTCCTGTGCTGAAGTTCAGGACTTGGTAGCGGTAGAACGTCATGTCGTTGATCTCATCCGAGGTCTTGAACCCAAAGGCCAAGGCCTGAATCTCAATACTCATGGCATCCCCATTGGTCTCCGAGTGAATGTTGCCTTTGTCATTATACACCCAGAAGATAGCCTGGTCACCATCTACATCCGGGTAATCTCCTTGAGTGGGGTCGTACTCACCATTGCCGTCAGCATCCATAAAAGGAGCCAGGTTGCGGTCAATGGTCAACGATACGCTGTTTTTGCCTTTGGCATAAGGGTTGTTCTTAGCCGGCCATTCCAAGATGGCATTGGGGATACTGCCCAAAGACACCGGAACACTTACCGCCGCGAGTGCAATGTGCTCATCGATCTGAATCCGTTCCACCTTCCAATGGCGGTCATAGGCTGAGCAAACGTCTGAGCTTGTGGTACCCAGGTTGTCCAGCGGACCAGGCCAAAAGTCGTTCCCGCTCTGTCGGTAGGTTTGCGCGGCGATCTTGAGCTGGCCACCAGCGTCAATTCCCCCGAGCCACAAGGCCCCGGCAAAGAGCGAACTGACTTCGATTACCCCGGTGGATGGGTCTACTTTAGGAACTACGTAAACCGGGTTGGTCAAGTCCCACCAGAAGTCGCCGGCGCCGAGCAGACGAGCCCTGACATTGTTGATGTCCAAGTCAACTTGGGAGGTCGCGTCGTTACAGTCGTTGGCCAACTTTTGATAGCCAGAGGCATTTTTGCGGACCATGCCGATGTTCTCGCGCGCCTGGAGGGTACCGGTTGCCATAAACAGCACCAGCACAGCAAGGACGTGAATGGATTGACGCATATTCATCTTCATTTGAAAACGTAGAGCTAAGGAGGACATTAGAAGCTGACGTTAACCCCTAAGCGGACGCGGCGGGGAATGGTGAAGTTGTCAGGATTGTTCACCTTGATGGTGTAAAGCGCTTCGTAGGTTTCCGGGTCAAGCGTAGCCTTGAGCGCTTCCTGGCCAATGGCTGACGCGAGGTAACCATCGTCGTCCGGGTTGCCGGTGAATCCGTAGACCCCCAACACGTTGTCGTTGTTGAACAAGTTTTGAACCCAGATGTAGACATTGAATCCGAGATTCTTGTTGTTGTCACCTACGGAGACAAAGAACGATTTGTCGATTTTCAAGTCAGCACGGAAGTGCCAGGGCAGGCGGGATCCGTTCACTTTTCCATCAAGCGTTGAGCGGCTGGCTACTCCAAAGAGTGCGTCAGGCGTTGGGTCGCGCTGGCGGGAGTAAGGTTCACCGGAGCGGGAGTTGAGCTGAACGTTCAACCCTGCATTTGAAAAGATGTCTTTCTCGCCAATGCGAGGACCGTTGTAGTTGTCGCCTTCACCGTAGCGGTAGTCAATGTTTGCGCGCAGCGTGTGGCGGGAATCATAGGTCAGAGGAAGAATGGTCCGGAGGTTAGGTTGTCCTGCACCCACCAGGTTGATCTGGCTTGTAGAGTTTGAACCCGTACCATCAGCAAATTGCAGCGTGTAGTTGGCGTCAATTTTGATGTTGTTGACCCGGCGGGCAATCTCGTAGTTAAACGAGAGCCCTTTAATGGTGCCAAAGTCAAGGTTGCCAAACGTGGTGTAGGTAATCGGGTAGGCGAAGGGCAACTGCAGAATCTGCACCATGTCGCGCAATTCGCGGTAAAACGCGCTCAACTTGACCACTGAGTTGTCGGAAACCTGCTGCTGGAATCCGATCTGGTAGTCGATGGTTTTCTCCGGTTTTAGGTTCGGGTTGTCAATCTGCGGACCCTGGTTGTCTTCCAGAAAGAAGTAATCATATGGCGTAGCTCCCGCCCTATCTTGCGGGCGTTGAGCCAACACGTCGTAGTGCGCAAAGAACAACGCTTCACGCCCCGCTTCCTTTGAAATTGGGAAAGAGAACGCAATACGGGGCATCACCGTGATCTGCGGCTCGTAGTCTACGAAAGACGAGTTCGGATCCCATCCTGATTCTTCCGGATTCTTGATGTCGTGGTTAGGGTTGACCAGGTACGGAGTGGGCTCTGCACCTAAACTTTGTGTAGCGATAATGTCCGGATCAGCCACTGGCTCACCTGCGGCATTGTACCACTGACGATCATCGCGGTAACCCAAAATGGTCGGAGTAGCTGAATTAGGGTCATCGACATACACCACAAAATCGTCGCCGATGTTTTGTGGTTGAGTGGTCAAACCATTGTAGTTGTTGGGAGCCGAGTAGATAGAACCATCCACTTCGCCAGCAGAACGAGCATCATACAACGTGTACTCGTCCTGAAGCACCTTGCGGTTGGCGTCATACCGGTCTACGCGAACACCGACGCGGAACACAATGTCGTTAAAGTTAAAACGGTCCTGGATGTACGCAGCCGAGTAAATAGGGCGGAAGGCATCGACACGACGCGTGAAGTTGTCATTCTCATCCTTGTCCAGGAAGAAATCTTCCCAGGCCACCTGGCCCGTTTGCTTTTCGCCGGTGTAATCGTACCCATTGTAAAAAACAAACTGGCTGCCGTTGTTCAACAATTCATCGGCACTGAACAGATCCAAGCTGTAGAAGTCCGCAGGCAGTGCGTCCGTGTTGATGAAGTCCAGATCAGAAACGTTGAAGCCCTCCTGGTTCATTCGATCGCGAAGCTGCTGGTCAAACCAGGTTTGCCCGGAATTCTGGAACTGGTAATTAATGGTGTCAAACTGGCCGAACTGCAGATCGGGGTTGTTGAGGTATTCCTCGTACGTATAGGATTGACCATCGATGACCAAAATAGGTGACTGCCCATCTAATTGGATGTGCTGGTTGGTCAACTGGCGCATAACCGTCCATAAACTGAGTGGGTTAGTGCCCCAGAAACGCTCTACTCGCTGTTGGAACTCAAACCCAAATTCAATGCTGTGCTTAGAAGAAGCTTTTGACTTGGTGTTCTTAATATCGAGCGCCGCATTCAAGGTCAACGCGAACTGGTCGTCGTCAGCATAACTGTAGTTAAACCATGGCACCCCGGTGTTGTAGTACATGGAATACACCGTCAGGTTCTGCGTAAAGTCCCCATTCAACAAACCACCGCCGAGCTGCACATCGAAAATGTTGGAAGGCAACGAGTTGGTCAGGTTGTAGTAAGAACTGGTGTAATTGGTCAAACCGGGGTTCAACGTTCCTGGCGAAAAGAGAACTGAGGTGTCGCGGAACCCAACCAACGTGTAACCATTAAGACCTGTGAGCGAGTCTGTTTGGTAGACGTACACCGGCTCGTCGTAGGTTTCGAAATTGCCTACATAGCCGTAATTGAAGGGATTCTGACCGTGGCGCTCGTCTTCACGTCGACGCTTGAACTTGGTGTAGTCAACCTGAATAGAGTAAAAAGCATTACCCAAAGACGATGATGCTTCGCCATCTTTAGCACGGCGTTCGGGGAAGCGCTGCGTAAAACGCAGGTAGCCGCGATAGGTATTCTGGACGTTTAGCGGGTTGTTCTCGTAGTTAAACATGGAGAACGTGCGCTGGTATTCATTAAAACGGTTCCAGCGCCAGGTACCCCCCAGCGTCAGGTTGGTGAGATCACCGAGGCGGAGATCAAACTTGCCCGTAATGTTCATACCGTCGTTGGCAATGTTCTGCTTGATGCGTACCGTCTCCAAATCATTGGGGGAAACAAATTCTGAGGTAAGGTCCAAACCGGAAGAAGTGGCCGAAGGGCGGAGTGGATTGTTGAACAGGTCGTTCAACACCTCATCTTTAACACGGTAGTTGTCCACCGCTGCCGGATCGGGGTCCGTTTCGTGCAGGAATTCCGCAGCGATAAAGAACCCGAGCTTGGAACGGACGGAATCCGTGCCCTTGTATTGCTTGATGAGCGGACCCGTCAAAAAGACGTTGCCCAGGTTGTAGCCGTATCCATCCAGAAACTCCGAGGTAATGACCTCGAACTCGCCGTTAAACTGGTTAGAAGGACCGCGCGTGGTAATGGTAATAAAACCACCCGTGGCATCGCCATAGCGGGCATCTACACCACCAGTGATGACCTGGATTTGTTCAATGGCGTTCGGAGGAAGGTTCAAAGAACCCGACACCCTGACGCCGTCAATCACGTACTCCGTGGCATCGCCGCGAGAGCCCTTGATGTTCAGGCCGGCACCTTCGTCACTTTGATAGACCCCGGCCTGCGTGGCCGCGAGGCTCTGCACATTTCGGGTAGGGATGTTTTTAATGTCTTCTTTGGTGACCACCCCGCCAGAGGTCGTGTTCCCCGCGTCCACCATCGGCGCTTCATACTCGATGGTAATGGTCTGAAGCTGAATGGATTTGGTCAAAGTCAGATCAACACCAAACGCAATGCCCTGCGACACCACAATGTTGGTAATCCTTGCCTTGTTTCCAGCAAAGGAAGCCTCCACATCGTAACGGCCCGGCGTCAGACCGCTAATGGAGTATTTGCCGTCAAAGTCTGTGGCCGTGCCGGTGATCAGCACGTCAGAACTGTAAACAGCAACGTTGGCGAAAGGGATTCCTTCTCCCTCATCGTCAATAACCTTACCCTGGATCTCTCCGGTTTGCGCGATTGCTGCGCCGGATACCAAAACGGCAAGGAACAAGGTGTAGAGCACACGAATCATAAGCAGATGCGCAGGTTTTGTGAATGGTCGAAAGCCGTCAAATTTAGACAAATATCCCTAACAAGGTTAAGCAAGTGTTAATACCGTGGGTCAAGTGTTCGTCATAATTTGATGATACGTAAGTCATTAGAAAAATTAAGTTGTATGAAATGTTAAGAAACCGAGCGATGGCGCGGGTTTAAACCCCCTTGTTGTTAATTATTTTAACACTCGGGGGAAGGGCTAAAATCTTTGAAGCGAGGACATCTGCAATTTTATATCGGCTTTCCATGGTCAATCCAGCTACATGTGGACTCAATAAAACCTGCTCCATGGCGCGAAGGGGCTCCCACCAAAGCGCTTCAGCGGGACCGTAAGTTTCCGGCTTTTCGTTCTCAAAAACATCCAAGGCCGCACCGAGAACGCGGCCTGATTGCAGCGCATCCAGCAGGTCAACCGTGTGAACCACCGGACCGCGTGACGTGTTGAGCAGGTAAATGGGTTTCTCAAATTGCGCGAGGCGCTCGGCATTGACCATAAAATGAGTTTCCGGCGTGAGCGGCAAGTGAAGGCTTAAAATGTCAGCTTCGCGGTAGATTCTGGCCCAATCGCACTCCTGCCATTCCCCGGTAGAAAAACCGCTCTTGTACTTATCATGGGCCAAAAGTGTCATTCCGAAGCCCCGGAGCCGGGTTGCCAAAGCGCTTCCTGTATGCCCAAAACCAATGATGGCCAGCGTTTTACCCGCCAATTCCACCCCGCGATTGCCCTCGCGCCGGAACAAGCCCTGCCGGATTTCGCGATCGGCCCGCGCCAGGTGATTGAGCAGGGCCAGCAACATGCCCACCCCGTGCTCTGCCACCGCCCCCGCATTGCCCTCCGGTGAACTCACACACATTATCCCCCGCGAACCCGCCGCCACCTGATCGATGTTCTCCATGCCGGAACCGGCCCGCGCCACGAAGCGCAGGCCCGGCGCACTGTCCATCAGCGCTTCCGTGACGCGAATTTTGGTGGCCACCACCAGGCCCTGGTAGGCGTGCAGGCCCGCCATGACCTCTTCGTTGCTGATGTCGGGCTCTTCGTCGCATTGCATACCGGCGGCGCGCAGACGCTCGGCCAGCAGCGGATGCAGGTGATCCGTAATTAAAACTTTCATCGTTTAAAAGGCCTCATTTTCTTCCGGTCTAAAACCGGGTAGTTTCTTTCTATTGCCCTCCTGGGGCCGAAGCGGCGACCCCGGAAGTTCGCCAGCGGCGCCGCTGGCAGATGCTGCTCCCGTTTCGCCCGAACCTTCGGCTTGTTCGGCAAAACCTGCGGCCAGCTCCTCCGGTAAGGCGGGCCAGGCCGCTGCCATGGCCTCGTAAACCGCTCCGGAAAGGTCTTCCGCACGCCGGTCAAACAGCGGCAGCGCAAGTTGGGCCTCTGCGTAGAATTCGTGCAAGGCGTTGCGCAATTTTTTTCGCCGCTGTTGAAAAGCGGCCTTGACCAGCCGCCGAAACTGCGCTTCATCCGGCAGGGGTTCGCGCTCGCGGCGATGCAGGCGAATGACCGCCGAATGCACCTTGGGCGGCGGCGAAAATGCCGACGGCGGCAATTCAAACAGGTACTCCGCGCGGTACCAGGCGCCCGCCAAAACGCTGATGACCCCGTACTCTTTGCTGCCCGGACCCGCGCAGAGCCGCTGCGCCACTTCGCGCTGAAACATACCCACCATCAGCGGAATGTGCGCTTTCCAATCGAGCATCCGAAAGATGATCTGCGACGAGATGTTGTAGGGAAAATTCCCTACCAGTGCGAACGGAGCCGGGGGCAGTTCCGCCTCTTCCAATTCAAGCAAGTCGCGGTGCAGCACGCGGTTTTTCAACGGGGGAAAGAGCAATGGAAGGCGAGCGGCGAAACGGTCATCCAGCTCGCAGACGTACAGCTCCAGGTCGCCGCGGGCCAGGAGATGACGCGTCAGGGCACCCTCGCCCGGCCCGATTTCCAGGCAGCGGTTGCCGGGGGAGAGGGGCTGCAGCGCGTCGGCAATGCGCTGCGCCGCCCCGGGCTCGGTCAGAAAATGTTGCCCAAGCGATTTCTTCTTCTGCATGCAGTGGCCGGCTCCCGATCCCTGAAAGACAATTCAAGAACCTGTGAATTTTTCCGCTACTTAAGCGGTGGAACGACGGCCGGGCAAGTTAAGGCAGCCGGAGCAATCGCTATATTTGCCGGGTTCGTCTATTTCGGCGCTAAGACGCTTTCCTCAAAATCCATCCGCTGCGCGGGCGCGTTCGCCCTTCGCCCGGAATTAACTTTTCTGGCCTTTATGAACCTTAGTAGCGCCCGCAACGCCTCCGCCGGAGACGTCCTGGTCCTTTTGACCGGAAAACAAACAGACTGGACACTAACCGGGCTTTCAGAGGCTGAAGCCAAAAGCGCGAAGCAGGCGTTCAGCCAGGAGCGGGAACTGCTGTTTTTTCCAGGTCAGCGCAGCGGAAAAATCGAGGGGCTGCTGGCCGTGAACACCGGTGCGCGCACCGGGAGCCCTGCGGATCAGGAATTGCTCCGACGCCTGGGTGCCGACACCACGGAATTGCTCAATCGCAATAAGGTCGGCCGGATTTTTGTCGACGACGCGAGCGCTAATCCTGCTGCTGCCTTTGCATTTATGGAAGGGCTTGCGCTGGCCAATTACCAGTTTCGGCGCTACCGAAGCAACGGCGAAGGCAAATACACGCTCGATACCGTGCGTATTTCGCCCGCAGCGCTCCCGGCGGCAGCGGTGCAAGAGTTGGAGATTATTGTGCAGGCAACCTTTCACGCGCGCGATCTGGTCAACGAACCGCTCTCTTTCCTTACGGCGGTGCAAATGGCCAAAGAGTTCCAAAAACTGGGCAAAGAAGCCGGTTTCCGCGTGTCCGTACTGAATCAAAAGAACATTGAAGCGCTCGGCATGGGCGGCTTGCTGGCGGTAAATTTGGGCAGTCCCGATCCGGCCACGTTTACGGTAATGGAATGGAAGCCGGCAAAAGCGCGCAACAAAAAACCCGTGGTGTTGGTCGGCAAGGGGGTGGTCTTTGACACTGGCGGCCTGACGCTAAAGCACACGCCCAACGGCATGGACTTCATGAAGTGCGACATGGCCGGTGGCGCGGCGGTTGCCGGGGCTTTGTACGCGGCAGCCCGGACCAAATTGCCTGTGCACATCATCGGGTTGGTTCCCGCTACCGACAACCGTCCGGGCGGCAACGCCTACGTACCGGGCGACATCATCCGAATGTACAGCGGCAAGACGGTTGAGGTGCTGAACACCGATGCAGAGGGCCGCTTGTTGCTCGCGGATGCATTGCATTACGCCAAACAATTCAAACCCGAATTGGTCATTGACCTGGCCACCTTGACCGGGGCCGCAGCGGTGGCTATAGGTCCGCTGGGCATCGTAGCCATGGGCACGGCTGCACCAGAAACGGTCGAAGAGCTTAAGCGCTCCGGGCAAGCTGTTCACGAACGCATTGCGGAGTTTCCCTTTTGGCCAGAGTACGGCGAGGAGATCAAGTCAGATGTGGCAGACCTGAAAAACGTAGGAGGCGGATTTGGCGGCGCCATTACCGCTGGCAAATTCCTGGAACCGTTCACAGACTATCCGTGGATGCACCTGGACATCGCCGGTCCGGCTTACCTGCACGCCGCAAATGCCTACCGCACGCGCTTTGGCACGGGCGTTGGCGTGCGCCTGTTGTATCACTTTCTCAAACACTATGCGGCATGAGCAGTCCCGAAAAACTCCTGCCCAGGGTTGGCATTACCGTTGGCGACTCAAACGGTATTGGGCCGGAAATCATCGTCAAAACCCTTCGCGATCCCCGGCTGCTGACCTTGTTCACACCGATTGTTTATGGGTCTTCCCGCCTGTTGGCCTACTACAAGAAAGCGCTGGAAGAGCCCGGCTTTTCGTATACCACCCTGCGTCCTGGCTCCGAGCCAAATCCGCGGCAAGTCAACGTAGTCAACTGCTGGGAGGACGAGAGCCTGATCGAACCAGGCAATCCTACTAAACAGTCCGGTCAACACGCTGCTTCGGCTATTATGGCTGCCGCTGATGCCCTGAGCAAAGGCGACATTCAGGCGCTGGTCACCGCCCCGATTCACAAGAGCAACCTGCCCCAGGACCGCTTCCCCTTCCCCGGTCATACGGAATACTTTAGCCAGTATTTTCAGGTCCGCAACAGCGTTATGCTGTTGGTTTCGGGCGAATTGAGAGTCGGTCTGGTCACGAATCACCTGCCGATCAGCCAAGTGGCAGCGGCCGTCACGCCGGAACTGGTGTTCTCAAAATTGCGGGTGTTGTACCGGTCGCTGCAGCACGATTTTGGCATCAGCAAACCCAAAATTGCCGTGCTGGGACTCAATCCGCACGCGAGCAATGATGGCATGTTCGGAGACGAAGAAGCCCGCTGCATTATGCCTGCCATTTTGGATGCGCAAGAGAAGAAAGCGCTCGTTTTTGGCCCTTTTCCGGCCGACAGTTTCTTTGGATCGGCCAAACACAAGGCTTTTGACGCTGTGCTGGCCATGTACCATGACCAGGGCCTGATTCCCTTTAAGACCTTAGCGTTTGGAACTGGGGTCAATTACACCGCCGGGCTGCCAGTGGTTCGAACGAGTCCCGACCATGGTACCGCTTTCGATATTGCCGGCAAAAACCTGGCAGATCCTGATTCGCTCCGGGCTGCGGCATTTTTGGCCTTGGATATTGCTCGTAACAGGACCCTTCACGGTTTGCCCGAACCAGCTTAAGGGAACTCTCAGCGAGCCCATCTGCCTGGTTACCCGCAACTTTTTGACTGTTTTAGGGCAAAAATTGACCCCAAAAGGCACGGGGATTCGTCGGAATGCTCTTTAAAGCCGTATCTTTGTCGCCCTGTTAACAGGTGCAGTAATTCTTTGAAAGGTCGGAGCGAATACAAGATTCCCTTTGTGGGGCTGCAAGTAGGCATTCACTATTTCAATTTTGAAGTAGGCGATACCTTTTTTGAGTCTTTTGAAGGGAGTTTGGTGCAGCAGGGAAAGGTTTTCGTTGATCTGGCGCTTGAAAAACGCGACCGGGTCATGACGCTGACTTTTGATATCGGAGGGCAGGTGCATGTTGAATGCGATCGCTGCCTGGCCCCGCTGCAGTTGCCTATTCACGGCCACTTCAAAGTTTACGTCAAAACGGGTCGCGAAGGAGCCCTTGAGGATGAGGATGTTATCATCATTGGCCCCGAAGAAACCCATCTGGACATCGAGCAGCACATGTACGAGTTCATTCAGTTGAGCGTGCCGATGCTGCAGGGTTGCGAAGAATTGCCGCTGGCCAACAGGCCGTGCAATTTGGAAGTGCTCCGCCGGTTGCAAGGACAAAACCTGGATCCGTTAGACAAACCGGAAGTAGAAGCGCCTAAAAAGCCGGAAGAAACCATTCATCAAGACCTTACCAAACCCGTAGACCCCCGCTGGGAAAAGCTGCGGTCGCTGGAAGGCAAGGATTAAATACCCGTTAGGTCATGCCACACCCAAAGCGAAAAATTTCCAAAACCCGCCGGGACAAGCGCCGCACCCACGACAAGGCGGCTACCCCTACCGTAGCCTCCTGCTCTAATTGCGGTTCGTCCGTATTGTGGCACCGGGTTTGTCCGGAATGCGGTTATTACCGCGGGCTACTCGCTATTGAGCCGAAAAACGCGGTCTAATCGGCCGTTTTTACGGTTTTGCCGACCAACCCGGGCCGGAATCTTACGGTTCTGACGCCGGGTTTCGTTTGTTTTTGCGCCGCAATCCGGTTTGTTGGAGATTGTCCACAAAGCGCTCAGGCGAACCGCTTGGTTTGGCGATTCTGCTTCATGCACCCTAATTTCACCTTCCGCGTTGGGGCTGTTTCGGTTTAACAGCCAGCTTCTACCGGCAAATTGCCCGCATGAATAAAATTACCGCAGCTATTACCGCCGTCAACGGCTGGGTGCCAGAATACCGGTTAACCAACGTTGAACTGGAAAAAATGGTCGATACGTCGGACGAGTGGATTCAAACCCGCACCGGCATCGTTGAGCGCAGGATTCTGCGCGATAAAACAAAAGCCAGCTCGGACATGGGCGCGGAAGCAGTTAAAGGGCTGCTGTTGAAAGCCAACATTGGTCCGGAGCAAGTGGACATGCTGATTTGCACCACCGTTACCCCGGATATGCTGTTCCCGGCTACTGCCAACATCATTTGTGATAAAGTCGGCATAAAAAACATTTGCAGCTTTGACCTGAACGCTGCCTGTTCCGGCTTTTTGTATGCCCTGAGCGTCGGCGCGCGAATGATTGAATCCGGTGCCTACAAAAAAGTTGTGGTCGTGGGCTCGGACAAGATGTCCTCCATTGTCAATTACCAGGACCGTACCACTTGCGTGCTCTTCGGCGATGCCGCGGGAGCTATATTGTTGGAACCCAATCATGAAGGACTTGGGTTCCAGGACGCTGTTTTGAAGTCTGACGGCACGGGCCGAGACCTGCTTCGCCAAAAGGCCGGAGGTTCGCTCAATCCGGCTACCATAGAAACGGTTATGGCCCAGGAGCACTACATCACGCAGGAAGGACCAAAAGTCTTCAAGTTTGCGGTGACCAAAATGGCCGACGCTGCAGAAGAAATCATGCTCAAGCACGGCCTCAAAGGAGAGGATATCGCTTGGCTGGTGCCGCACCAGGCCAACAAGCGCATCATTGATGCCACCGCTCAGCGAATGAATCTCCCGGAAGACCGCGTTATGGTCAACATCCAGAAGTACGGCAATACAACCGGAGCTACCATCCCCTTGTGCCTTTGGGAATGGGAAGACAAACTCTACAAAGGCGATAACCTTATTATTGCAGCATTTGGCGGTGGCTTTACCTGGGGATCTGCCCTGGTCAAGTGGGCCTATGACCCCAAATAGCCAAACCCAATTCATCTCCCTGTATGGCAAGCACTGCGGAATTCCGAAACGGTTTCACCATGAGATTCAATGGTGACCTTTGGATCATCGTCGATTTTCAACACGTCAAGCCGGGCAAGGGTCCGGCATTTGTGCGGGTTAAGCTCAAGAGCCTGACCTCCGGTAAAGTGGTAGACAACACCTGGCCTTCCGGACACAAAGTGGACGAAGTCCGGATCGAACGCCGTATTTCGCAGTTTCTGTACAAGGACGATTACGGCTACAATTTCATGAACAACGACACCTACGAACAGGTGGTGATTCCTGAAAAGCTGATTAATGCGCCCCAGTTTCTGACCGAGGGACAAGAAGTCACCATCATGGTGCTTGACGAAGACGATTCCCCTATTGGGGTGGAATTGCCGGCTAACGTTGTCCTGGAGGTGGTGTATACCGAACCTGGTCTGAAGGGCGACACGGCCACGAACACGCTCAAATTTGCTACCGTTTCTTCCGGAGCAGAAGTGCGGATACCGTTGTTCATTGCTCAAGGCGAACGCATCAAAATCGACACGGCTACCGGTGCCTACATTGAGCGCGCAAAAAACTGACCGCCATGGATTACAAAGAGATAACAGAACTGATACGGCTCATTGGCAAAACCAATATCGCCGACCTCACCATTGAGCGAGGAGATTTTCGGATTCGCCTGCGCACTGCTGAAGGCATGCCCGCAGGAGCGGTAATCGCATCGCCCGCTCCTATGCAAATGTCCGCACCGGCTGCTGCACCAGCACCAGCCCAAGTGAGCAGCACCCCCACCCCCCCGGCGGCGGCCGCGGCCCCGGTTGAAGCCCCGTCCGACTACCACACCATAAAGTCTCCTATGGTGGGTACATTGTACCGCCGCCCTTCGCCTGACAAAGAGCTCTTTGTCAAAGTTGGCGACAAAGTGGTGCCCGGCATGGTGTTGTGCGTGATCGAAGCCATGAAACTTTTCAACGAAATCGAGTCCGAAGTTTCGGGTACGGTTGTGAAGATCTACCCGGATGACGCCAGCCCGGTAGAGTACGACCAGCCCCTATTCCTTATTGATCCCAAAGGCTGAAGCCGCGGAAACCGCCATGTTTAAGAAAATTCTGATCGCCAACCGCGGAGAAATTGCGCTGCGCGTTCTCCGCACCGCCAAAGAAATGGGCATCAAGACCGTGGCGGTCTATTCCACAGCCGACAAAGAAAGCCTCGCCATTCGCTTTGCCGATGAAGCCGTTTGCATTGGCGGTCCGCGCAGCGCAGAGAGCTACCTGGACATTCAGCGCATCATGGCTGCTGCAGAAATCACCAATGCCGACGCCATTCATCCCGGCTATGGGTTTTTGGCGGAGAATGCCGAGTTCTCCGAAATCTGCGCGGAATACGGCATCAAGTTTATTGGTCCCAACGCCGAGATGATTCGCCAAATGGGCGACAAAATCACGGCTAAGGCCACCATGAGGAAAGCTGGTGTGCCGGTCATTCCCGGCTCAGAAGGCCTGCTGAAAGACATGGGAAAAGCCAAGAAAGACGCGGAGCGCATCGGTTACCCGGTCATCTTAAAAGCCACGGCAGGCGGCGGTGGTAAGGGCATGCGCATCGTTTGGGAAGAAAAAGAACTGGAAAACTCGTTTCAACGCGCTGCGCAAGAGGCCGAAGCATCGTTTGGCAACGCAGGCGTGTACATGGAAAAGTACATTGAGGAGCCCCGCCACATTGAGATCCAGATCATGGGCGACCAGCATGGAAACGTCGCGCACCTTTCAGAGCGCGACTGCTCCGTGCAACGCCGCCACCAAAAGCTGGTTGAAGAGGCTCCATCGCCGTTCATGGACGACAAGCTTCGCAAAAAAATGGGCGCGGCCGCAATAAAAGCAGCCGAGTCGATTGGCTATGAAAGTGTAGGTACCGTAGAATTTCTTGTGGACAAGCATAGGAATTTCTACTTCATGGAAATGAATACTCGCATCCAGGTAGAACACACGGTTACCGAAGAGGTGATGGACCTGGATCTGATTCGGGAGCAAATTCTGATTGCGGGCGGATCGCGGCTCGCACAAGACGCCTATTTCCCCGTCGGACATTCCATTGAGTGCCGTATCAACGCCGAAGACCCGCGTAAAAACTTCGCCCCTTGCCCGGGCCGGATCACCAATTTCCACAGCCCCAAAGGGCACGGCGTGCGCGTAGACACTCACGCCTCGGCTGGCTACACGATCCCGCCCTACTACGATTCCATGATCGCAAAACTCATTGTGCGCTCCAAGAGCCGCCCGGAAGCCATCGCCAAGATGCGCCGCGCGCTGGATGAGTTTATCATCGAGGGCATTTACACCACCATCCCGTTCCACAAGAAATTGATGGTAGACCCGCGCTTCGTATCAGGAAACTTCGATACGTCGTTTATGAACGACTTTGACCTGAGCGATCTGTAAAAACGCCTTACAGGCAAGTGCTATTCCGGCTCCTTGCGCGCCGGATACGGTCCCTTCTCGCGCGAGGCTTTGCTCAGGTACAGCGTTTCCAACAGCAGAAACGGCAGGTAGCTCAGCCCAACCGGCAGCAGCACAGCGGTGGTTTTATTGGCTGTGGTATAGGCGTAAATGCCCATGATCACACCAGTCAGCAGAATTTTGCCCATCAGGCTTCCCATGAAAAAGGATTGAAAACGGGGGAAATCGCGGTCGTCCATCGCGCTAAGGCTGCCCCAGGCCGCCACCAGCGTCAGCGAGCTAAACAGCACCCACATGGCCAGGCTGAGCACCCAACCGTCGCGGTCCAAGCTAAGCGCATAGGCCGCGCCGGCACTCGCCAGACCAGTGAGCAGGGTCATCGGCACCCAAATACGGAGGAAATGGCGGACGTTCATGAGCGGGGTTGCAGGAATTCTTTCAACATCAGGTAAAGAGCAGTGCCAACGCCGAAGAGGCTGCCCAGGACGGAAAGCCAGGGGTCTGTTTGCCAAAGCTGATCCAACTTTTGACCTCCCCAGACACCCAGGAAAATAGTCACGCCCATTTGCACGGCCATGCCGGAATACCGGGCATAGGCATTAAACGGCTTCTTTTTGGAGGACGGGGGCTTTTCGATCGCTTTGCGGCATTTTGGCCTGCGCACCCATGCTGCAGGATCCGTTGAAAGAGGCACCGGGTTCCACTACGAGTTTGCCGGTCTGAATATCGCCGAACACCTTGCCGTGGCTGCGAATGGTGAGCTTGTGCGTGACATGCACGGCACCCGTAACCTGGCCTTCAATGTCCGCTTCATCGCAGAAAATATCGCCCTCAATCAGGCCTGACTTGCCCACAGCTATTTTGGCCTTGGTCCGCACCATGCCTTTGACGGTTCCATCAATGCGGAGAATACCATCTGACTGGATATCGCCGCTGACCACCGTTCCTTTTGCGAGGGTATTCAAACCCACCGAGAGCAGTTCGGGCCTGCCGATACCCCCGGATTTTCGGTTGTTGCCAAACATAGAGCGAAGTATAGTTGCGATGGTGAAGAACAAGGCTAAAAAAAACTTGAACAAAGCTAAACAAAGCTTAGGAGCGCCTTAAAACGTGAGAAAATCCTCCGGATCCAAGGGCGCCCTATCGTGCCACAATTCAAAGTGGAGGTGAGGTCCGGACGAAAGTTCACCGGTATTGCCCACAACGGCAATCGCATCACCGGCTCGAACGAAATTACCCACTTTTCGCAAAAGGCTGCTGTTGTGTTTGTACATCGAAATCAGGCCGAATTCGTGCTGCAGCACAATGACGTTCCCCGTTTCGCTGTCCCAATAGGTGTCAATAACCCGCCCGTCGCGCACTGCCTTAACCGGTGCATTCTCCCGGCTGACGATGTCCACACCGTAATGCCCTTCAGAAGGGTCAAACGCTGCGCTCACCACCCCTTCCAGCGGCAGAAAAAACGTGCCATCCCTAAAATCGCGGGTATTGCTGGCCTCTTCCGCACCGCGCAGGTTGAAATAATCAGCCCGCGTTACCTGTTCCCGGAGGGCCAGGTCTTCCGGTGGCACGTCGTTTAGGTCCAGGTCGTCGTAAACCTGCCCCCCGCCCTGTTGGCGGTTCCGGGATGTGTCTACTTCGCCCCGGAGAATACTGCTGATGTTCGCCGCCCACTGGTCCTGTTGCTGCGTCACTTTCAGCAAAGAATCCAACAGGTTCTCCTGTTCTAACACCGATCGGGTCACGTTCACCTGGTTGTAGCCCACCAGGTAGTTCTTGATCGGGGTAAAGTATATGAGGCAAAAAATTAAAACCGTCAACACAGTCAACACAACGCTAATGGCTACGTACACATTGAGCAGAGAGAGCTTGACCGAAGCCCGAAGCTCCAGGGTCTCGTCTTCCATGACCACGAGTCGATAATGCTCTTGCAAACGTTTAAAACGTCCTCCTTTTCCTGGTTGACTCGGCGGCATGCTGGGGCGAAGGTGGCTTTTTTAGCGAAAAAACAAGCAAGGGAGGTCTAAATACACCGAAAACGAGGCTTGCACAATTTTTAACACAGTTGTTTACCGCTTGTAAAGGAGGATGTTAAAAATTGGGCATACGGGGTTTCTGGAAGTTCCCATAATTTTATCCGGTTACCACCGTTATTTCAGAACGCCATTGTCCAATTCGCCCAACCCTGTTCGGTTTTGAAAAAAAGCTTCCTTTTTCCGGCCAGCCCACTGCTGCTCATCGCTTTGCTGTCTGGCTTAGACGGATTCAGCCAAGACAATATCATCAAGCGATCTTACCACGATGTAACGGCAAGGGACAACGCTTATTTCAACGCAAATTTAAAGATCCAGGAAACGCAAAAGAAGCTCTTTGACGGGCAGAAGGACAATTACGAAGTGCTGCTTCCTGTTTTCAAGTACGGAAAACCCGAAGATGCCAAAGGCGTCGCGGCCGATATGGACGACGTGATCAAACGGTCTTCCTTCCCCATTCAGCTTCACAAAAACAGCAAATGGGTGGATGACGCCTATTTTCTTGTGGGAAAGGCCTACTTCTACAAGCAAGAGTACGACAAAGCCCTGGAGTCCTTTCAGTACCTGATCTCCGAGTACGACGACATTGACAAAGCGCCCAGCAAGAGCAGCAAGAAGAAGAAAAAGAAGAAAAGTAAAAAGCCATCGGCCAATGACAACCTGCCTTCGCAGGACCAGTCCTTTGCCTGGCTCAAGCACCACAAAAAAAGTCCCTTAGCTTCCCTGTGGATCACCCGCACGCTCATTGAAATGGGCCGCTACAGCGATGCTCAGACCGCTTTGAGCGTTATCCGGGGCAACGAGGACTTTCCCAATGCACTTTTAGGCGAATTGGAAGCTGTGCAGGCTCACCTTTGGTTGAAACAGAACAAATTTGAGAACGCCATTGAGTCGCTCAAACTGACTGTTGAAAACACCAAGCCCAAAGCGGACCGGATCCGCTACAGCTTTATTCTGGCGCAGCTCTACAGCAAAACCGGACGCATTTCGGAAGCGGTGGCCCAGTACGAATCCGTGCTGGACATGAAGCCAAACTACGAAATGGAGTTTTTCACGCAAATCAGCATGGCCAACCTGCTGCGCGACAATAAACTCAAATCGGGCGACGAGATTAAACGAATGCTGGCTGCGCTGCTCAAAGACCAGAAGAACAAAGACTATTTCGGGCTGATTTACTACGCCATTGCCGACATAGAATTGGAGCAAAAGAACCGGGAAGCCGGCATGGAGAACCTGAACCTCTCTGTGCGCAACGCGGGCCCGGACAACAAGCAAAAAGCGCTTTCGTACTTGCGCATGGCCGACATTCACTACGAGGAAGACGCCTTTCGACCGGCCTTTTACTACTACGACAGTTCCCTGGTCACGCTTGACGAACAATACGTCCGCTACCGCGAAGCCAAAGACCGGCGCGACGGCTTATCCGGGCTGGTAGAATACCTCAAAACCATCGACACTGAAGATCGGCTGCGCTATTGGGCCAGCCTGCCGGAGAAAGCAAGGGTCGCTGAAATTGAAGAATGGCTGGAAGAAACCCGCGGGCCTGAAGAGGACGAGGAGGACACCTATGTCGATCCCAGCGTTCCCGGCCGTAGTGGAAGCACGACAGGCAGCGTTGTCGGCAACGGAAAATGGTATTTCTACGATGAAGCCAGAAAAGGCCGGGGCTTTTCTGAGTTCCGCAAGATTTGGGGGAAGCGCGTGCTGGAAGATAGCTGGCGGCGTTCCGATAAACGAAGTACTGCCCCGGAAACCGATGAAAGCAATGGCGATCCAGGCAACGTCGCCGATGGTGGCCCGGTTGACCTGGATGACACTGATTTGACGCTGGATGAACTCCTGGCGGTGCTACCGCTGGATTCAGCGGGCAAAGCCGCGTCCGATCAACGCTTGATCGAAAGCCACTACAATGTGGCTAACATCTACAAAGAATACTTAGACAACAACGCGCAGGCCATTCAGTACTTCCAGAAACTGCTCAAAGACTTCCCTCAAAACGAGTATCGGCTCCAAACCGCTTACAACCTGTACCTGCTCCTTGCTCCTCCTGCCAACGAAGCTTACAAAAAAATTGTGCTGGAGGAATTTCCCGAAAGCGTGTTCGCCAGCATCATTCAAGACCCGCAATACTTTGAAAAACTGGCGCGCAAGGATGATGCCGTCAAAGAATACTACGCGGCTACCTTCAACCTTTACGAGCAGGAAGCTTACGCCGATGTGCTGGGGCGAATTGCCTCCGCCAATGAGCAGTTTCCGGAAAATCCCATCAAACCACATTTCGCCCTGCTGGGAGCCATGGTTTTCGGGGCCACAGACAGCGTAGAAGCCTTCAAAATTGCCCTGCAGGATGTGGTCAATACCTATCCGGGTACCGAGCAGGCTGTCCGGGCCCAGGAATTGCTGAATCACCTGCGTTTGGGTTCCGTCATTCAGCGGGCCGAAGAAGCGGCCACCACCGAATCAGACTACGCGCTTGATCCGGGCACGGAGCATTTCGTTGCCTTAGTGTTGTACGAAGTCGGGCGAGAAGCTGCGGCCATGAAAACCAAAGTCTCTGACTTTAACCGGGAGTTTTTCTCGTTAGAAAACCTCCGCGTTTCTTCTCTGCTGTTCGAGAGCGACAAAACCATTATTCTTGTCAAGACGTTCTCGAACCTGGACAAGGCGATGAAGTACTACCGTGACTTGAAACCGGATGAAAAAGTGTTCGAAGGGCTGGAGCCGGCGGCCTACAAGATTATCGCCGTTTCCCGCAACAACTACACTGCGCTGTATCGCAAAAAGGATCTGGACGGCTACGTGGAATTTTTCGAGAAATTCTATCTGACCGACAACTGATCCCCCACTATGCCCCTGAAAGAAGAGTTTGTTCAATTCCGGACCTACATTTTGCGTTTTTGGGCCGTTGTAGGCGGTGGATTGCTGGTTTTTGCCATCTACATGTTTGGCCTCAGCCTGTCCAAAGACATTCCGGACGTGGTGGAGCTACAGAATCCGCGCTCGTTTCTGGCCACCGAAATCTATGCTGCTGATGGGGTTCTGCTGGGCAGTTACTACCGGGAGAACCGCAGCAACGCCACCTACCAGGAATTGCCTCAACACGTGGTGGATGCCCTGATCTCCACCGAAGATGTCCGCTTTCGAAGCCACGCCGGCGTTGACCTTCGGGCTTTGCTACGCGTTTTTAAGGGGCTGGCAACCTTTAACACCGGCCAGGGTGGCGGATCTACGCTGACCCAGCAATTGGCCAAAAACCTATACCCCCGTAAAGCAGGGCTGAACACCATCGGCATCGTTAACCGCAAGTTCAAAGAATGGATTCTGGCTGCCCGGCTGGAGAAGAACTTTACCAAGGACGAAATCCTGGTGCTGTACCTGAACACGGTGCCGTTTATGTACGATGCCTACGGCATCAAGTCATGCGCCAAAACCTATTTCGACAAAGAAGTCAGCGACCTGAGCATAGAAGAAGGCGCCGCCATCGTGGGCATGCTCCAAAACCCTTCGCTCTACAATCCCGTTCGCCGACCCGAGCGCACCAAAGAACGACGCAATGTGGTGCTGGCGCAGATGCAGAATTACGGTTACCTGGACAATGCGCAAAAAGATTCGCTGCAACAGTTGCCACTGGACGTGTCGCGTTTCACCCGTCAGGATCACAACGCGGGAATGGCCACGTATTTCCGCGAGCATCTGCGGCAGTGGATGAAAGATTGGTGCGAGCAAAACCGCAAACCCAACGGCGAGCCCTACGACATCTACAAGGACGGATTGCGGATTTACACCACGTTGGATTCCCGCATGCAGGAGTATGCGGAAGAATCCATGGCGTCGTGGATGACCAAACTCCAGGATGACTTCTTTGAGCACTGGAACAAGGATTACAAATACGAACCCTGGACCTACCCGTACAACGACCGCAAGGACCCGGAGTTTTTGACCAAAAAAATGCGGCAGTCCGACCGGTTTCGTGGCTTGCGCAAACAGAAAATGCCGGAAGACAGCATTGAACTGGTGTTCAATACACCAATTCCTATGACCATCTTTTCCTGGCACGGCAACCAAAACCACGAACTGGATACAGTGATGAGTCCGTTGGACTCCATCCGTTACCACCGCAAAGTGCTTCACGCGGGTTTGCTGGCGCTGGATCCCGAAACCGGTTTCGTTCGCGCATGGGTGGGCGGCATCAGCCATCGCCATTTCAAACTGGACCACGTTAACAAAGGCACGCGCCGGCAGGTAGGCTCTACGTTCAAGCCTTTTATCTACACGGCTGCGCTGCAAGCCGGATACTATCCCTGCCAGCAGGTGCCCAATGTGCCGGTCACGTTCCAGGCTGGCGACCCGCGCTTTGGCTTGCTCAAAAGCTGGACGCCCAAAAACTCCAGCCACGATCGCGAGGGTCAGATGGTGACGCTGTACTGGGCGTTGGCCAACTCCGTCAACTTCATTTCGGCTTACCTCATGGACAAAATCGGCACACAACCGGTGGTGGACATGGCGCACAAAATGGGCATTGAAGCGGACATCCCCAACCAGCCATCCATTTGCCTGGGCACCCCGGAAATTTCGCTTTACGAGATGGTTGGTGCCTACACCATTTTCGCCAACCAAGGCGGCTATACCGAGCCGGTATTTATCAGCCGCATCGAGGACAAGAACGGGGTGATTTTGTACGAAAACTTTGGGGCTAACAGCGAGGAAGTGATGAAACCGCAAGATGCGTTCGTCATGCTCAACATGCTGCAAAACGTGATGCAGTATGGCACCGGGCAGCGCATCCGCCGCAGCCCATACGGCGCATTGCCGGGCGGAGTGCAAATCGCTGGCAAAACCGGTACGACGCAACAACATACCGACGGCTGGTTTATGGGCATGGTGCCCAATCTGGTTGGCGGGGTCTGGGTAGGCGCCGATGATCCGGTGGTAGCCTTCCGCAGCATTAGTTTTGGTCAGGGCGCCAACATGGCCCTGCCTATTTACGGCAATTTTCTCCGCCAGGTGTTAGAGAATGGCAAACTCGGGGTTCAGGTGAGCGATCGCTTCCCTGTTCCGGATCAAATGGACATTGAACTGAACTGCAGCGAATACCAGACGCCGGGCAGTGGCGACGAGGGCGAAGACCCTTACCTGGACCTGTAGCCTGCAAAAGCGTGACGCCGGAAGAATTCAAAACGCAGCAGCCTAACATTCCGGGTCAACCCGGCGTGTACCAATACTTTGACGAGGAGGGTAAGCTTTTGTATGTTGGCAAAGCAAAAGACCTGCGCAAGCGCGTCAGCTCCTACTTCCGCAACAAGTACGACAACCACCGGATTCGCATGTTGGTGCGCCGCATTTCGCGCATTGACATCACGGTGGTGGAGTCTGAAAAAGATGCGCTGTTGCTGGAGAACAGCCTGGTCAAACAGTACCAGCCGCGCTACAACATCCAGCTCAAGGACGACAAGTCCTTCCCCTTCATTTGTATAAAAAACGAACCCTTTCCTCGCATTTTCATGACGCGCCGCGTGGTGCAGGATGGCTCGGAATACCTGGGACCCTACACTTCTGCCAAAAAAACCCGCGGCATCCTTGAATTTCTGTTCACGCTTTTTCCCATCCGCAATTGTGCGCTGTCTTTAACGCCGCGCAACATCGCCACGGGTAAATTCAAAGTGTGCCTGGAATACCACATCGGCAATTGTCTGGGTCCGTGCGAAGGGCTTCAACAGGAGAGCGACTACCTGGAAAACATCGCGCAGGTGCGGCACATTCTCCGGGGAAATTTCGCGCCCGTCAAGCGGCGTCTGCGCGAACATATGGAAACTTGTGCTGCTAAATTAGAATTTGAACGGGCCGAACATTTCCGCAAGCGACTCGAAAACCTGGAGGACTACCAGGCGCGGAGCACCATCGTCAGTCCTGCGCTGGACAATGTTGATGCCTTTGCCATCGCATCGCTGGGCGACGCTGCCTTCATTGGCTTTCTGCGGGTTATGCAAGGCACCGTGGTGCAAGCGCGCGTCACTGAAGTTCGGCGCAAGCTGGATGAACCCGACGATGAGGTGCTGGGCTACGCCATTCCCCTGATGCTAAATGAAGCTGGAGGTGCCGCCGGAGAATTGCTCCTTCCCTTTGCGCTGGATGAGGAAGCTTATGGTTTGTCTGAGTTGCAACTGACCGTTCCCCAGCGCGGCGACAAGCGCAAGCTGGTGGAATTGGCCATGCGCAATGCGCTGCAAGCCAAAGCAGAGCGGAGCAGTCGGGAGGAGGAGCGCGAAAAAAAAGAGAAACGCCAGAACGTCCTGGAAATCCTGCAAAAGGATTTTCGCTTGCAGGTTTTGCCTGAACACATCGAGTGTTTTGACAACTCAAACTTTCACGGCAGCGACCCGGTGGCGTCATTGGTGGTGTTCCGGCATGGCAAGCCAGCCAAAAAAGACTACCGGCATTTTCACATCAAAACCGTGGTTGGTCCCGATGACTTTGCCTCCATGCGCGAAGTGGTCGGGCGTCGCTACAAGCGGCTGCTCGAAGAGGGCGAGCCCCTTCCCCAGTTGGTGGTCATTGACGGTGGAAAGGGGCAGTTGAGCGCCGCGGTGGAGGCGCTTGATGAACTCGGCCTGCGCGATCAGGTCACCGTAGTGGGCATTGCCAAAAAGCTGGAGGAGATCTTCTACCCCGGCGATACCTTGCCGATGTTGATTGACAAACGCTCCGTCGGGCTGAAAGTGATCCAACAATTGCGCAATGAAGCGCACCGATTTGCCATTGGATTTCACCGCGACCGGCGCTCCGCTAATGCCCTGAAAACCACGGAACTGGAAGGCATTTCCGGCATTGGGCCCAAAACGCGTGAGGCGCTGCTCAAGCATTTTCGGTCGGTGGCCAAGCTCAAAGAAGCCCCTTTCCACGATGTGGCGGCCCTCATTGGTGAGGCACGCGCCAAGGTGGTTTTTGTGCATTTTGGCCTGGGGGAATAGGGCGTTTTGCGCAACACACGACCCTTGCACTGCGTACACGAATAACGTGCTTTCGCCCTTTCGCCTACCCTCCTGGCTGCAACGGCTTGAGCCGGTTTTTCCGGACCCAAGCAACCCACCGCGCGAGCGGCTGGAGGCTGTGCGGCAAGGTCTTGCGCGCTTCCGGACACTCGACCCCGAAGTCAGTATTTTGATTGCGGTGCGCAATGACGAGCGCTACCTGTTCCGCACGTTGGAATCGCTCAGCCTCCTGGAACTGCCTTGGTCAGCCGAAATTGTGTTGGTGGACAATCGCTCTACCGACACCACGGCGACGCTCGCTGCTGCCTGCGGATTGTCCGTGTTCCACGAACATCGCCCGGGGCTCAGTTATGCCCGCCAAACGGCGCTGGAGCGCGCGCGTGGCCGCTACGTGCTCTGTGCTGACTCCGACACTCTCTATCCTCCCGGATGGGCTGCTTCGCTGGTCCGGGTGCTTCAAATGCAGCCCGAAGTGAGTTGCGTTTACGGCAGTTACCACTTTCTGCCCCAGAAAAGTTATCCCCGTTGGAAACTTTTGATCTACCGCTACCTGGGTGATCCCATACAAAGCTTTCGGGCCATACGCCACGAATTCACCAACGTCATGGGCTTTAGCATGGGCTATCGCCGCCTGGACGCGCTGCGCGTTGGCGGTTACCCCGGCGAAGATCAAATGGACCGCAAGGCAACCCGCGAAAGCGAATTTGGCCGCCTGGCCCTCAAACTTTCACTTTTCGGAAAACTGCACTTCACGGACGAACTGGAAAACCGCGCCTGGACCAGCCCGCGTCGCCTCGAAGCGGATGGCGGCCTCGGTTGGTCGCTGGCCCGCCGTGCTTTCCGAGAACTGCTCCGACCCTTCCACGGCCGCCGCCGCATGGTCATTGAGTAAGGCAGATTAAGGGCTCTTCCACATTGCGTCCTGCTTGACGCTTGTTGCCGAATACGGCAGATCCTGCACATTGGACACCTTCATCAACTGGGATTCGAACCGGCGCAGCAACAGCACGCCGTCCCAACTCAGTCCCTCCTGCTCTTTCGCAGGGCGAAGGGCCTGGGTTTTGACCAGCAAAGGCCGTGCTTCATCAAAGGGAATCCACGCCAGCACTTGCGACTCCGGTGTGCCAGCGTAGCGGTAAAAGGTGGCTCGGGTGTCTGTATAAGTAGGGCTATGGTCTTCTGGTACACCGGCTTTTGAGTGCGACTGGTCCGGTTCTTCCAGAAAAGCGGCTACTGAGTTCAAGCTATCCAGCCCTTGCAGGAAAGGAGCGTCTGAGCTCAAGACGGTGACGTCCGCTTGCTGACTTGCCGCTAAAAGTCCCAGCGCAATAATCCGGGGCCGGCGTTCAAAACTGGATTCATCCATGATCCAATCTTCGACAATCCAAACGGTGGTTGGGTTGACGGCCGCGCAGAATCCGGGCTGAATGGGGGGTTGCGTGCAAGAAATAGTGGTTTGGCTGAGGTGGTGTTGCGGGCGTACAAGGTTAGTTTGGCGTAATTGGGCAAAACCAGATTGCATGTCGCTTTCCTGGGCAAAGTCTTCTTGGGCAAAGCTTTCCTGGTTAAAGCCTTCCTGGGCAAAGCCAGCCAGGTTAACAGTTGCTTCAAAATGCCCAGCGTGCGCGCGACTCCCCGGCCAGGGCTCGCCAAAAAGTGACTCTCCCTTTCCAGGTGAAAATGCCCGAAGATTACCAGAGTAGACTGCCTCTACCAAAAGCTGACCCAAATTCGGTGAAAGAATCTGCAAGTTGGCATTGTCTTCTGAACAAATGTTCAATTCCTGCCAAACTCGCTTTTCCCAAAAAACATCCGCTTGGCGGAGTCTTGGATAAGATAAGTAATGTTGTGGATGGGATACTTCAGCTTGTTTGCCAAGACCAGACATTGGTACCGGCTGGCCTGCCTCTTGGCTGGTTGTTTGTTGCGCATCTGCATGGCCAAAACCAAGCGCAAAAAACAGTGCTAAAAGTAAAACGTACCGCGCTTGTGTCGGCTTGTACAATGCTTGTTTACCCATAAACCCTTAAACGACGATTGGGTTGGGGGTAGTATAAGCGGTACCTACTAACAAGGAAATGACGTGTCCGAAGACTGTATCCAATGACCAGCGTTGTAGAGCACTTATTGGTATGCTGACTTACTTTCCTGTTTTACAAAATCCTGGTTTGGTTTAGCTGCTTTTTCGCTGCCATTAACGTACTGCTTGTAAAACTGCTTTTTTGAATCATGGTAATGCGAAACCATGCCCACCTTGGAGAGCACCCAGATGTAAATCCAGGCCAAGTCAAGTTGATAAGGCAGAAACCCGGAACGTGCGCTTCCAGGAAAGAGGTGGTGATTGTTGTGCCATTCACCGGCAAAAAATCCCGGTCGCCATTGGTTAATAGAGAGGTTACTTCTATCGTAATCAATGCCGTCGGCATGTTTAACTTCTCCGCCTCCATGGCCGGTGTAGTTAAAAGCTCTGACGCCCACTACCCAAAACACTGCTGCACTGAATAATGCAGTGGCCAGTCCGTGTCCGCCAATCAGAAAAAAAACGGTGTACCAAAACGACCAGTTTAAAATCCACAAACCCATCGTGTAATAAGGGTTGGCAACAGAACCCCACTTTTGATACTGCTGGTAGGTGTTGGCAATAATTCCGGTATGTTTTATCAGACCTGCTGCTTTCTTATAGTCAGCTTCGCTAAGCGTTTTTGAAATACTCTGATGATTGGTTTCAGCAAAAAAGCAATACAAAAAACCCAACTTAGCGTTGTAGGGATCACCGGGTTCATCGCTCTTAGCGTGGTGAACCATGTGAGATATGGCATACATTTCTTCAGGAATCACCTTAACCACTAAATTTTGCGTCATAAACCGCCAAATAGGGTGGCTGAAAGTGAATGCGCGGTGGGTGCAATACCTATGATACCAAATGGTACCGTGGGTACTCATGACAATCATAGCGTAAACCATAAAAGCGGCAAACAATGCCCAGTTGAGGTATTGCGTGACAAAAATTACAAAAAGGGGAATGGCGCAAAGTACCCAAAACCAACTAACTGCAGAAATCCAGTTCTTTTTTGATTTAAAGACATTGATCCGGGAAAACAGCTCTGCGAAGATCTGTTGGGGAGTTGGCTGAATAGCAGCGCCGATCTTGTCCTTCCATCCATAAGAAGGCACTTGTAATACATCGTCAATGAATGCCATAATACGCTAATTCTAATCTTTAAATACCGCTTAGCACTTGTCCTAAGTGCGCTTTGATGTGCAAATTTACCCTATTCTACTCACTGAACCAGACTTAACTAGCTAAAGGGTGCCACAGGCAATAGAGATCGACTTACCGCAAATAAAACGTAGGGCTAAGCGTTTTTATGGACCCATCCGGATACTCTACTGCTACGCGGAACAGCAAGCGATCACCGGGTTTGGTTCGCTTGAACACGGCCAACATTTCATCGGTAAACTTGTTGCCGGGAGTCTTCGCCAGCACCGGCGACCCATACTCAGGGGTATACACCAGTTCAAAGCCCCGAATCGCGTACCCGGCAGCAAAGAGGAAGTCATCGTTACGGGCGGCAATACCCGTTTGACCGTTGATGTCGCGCTGAACCAGCACTCCGTCCGAACGCCCTCCAATGTAGATCAACGGCTCCGGGACGCGGCGCGCCTCAAACGTTGCACTGCCCTGCACCGCCCTTCCCCCGGGAGCAAGCCCAGTCAGGCGTAACTCAACAGGTCCGGGGTTTGTGGGCTTAGCCACCCATTGCTCGCTGGGCTCATCATAGCGCACGCCAGGCCCTTCCAGCTTGATTGAAGCAGGATCTGCCGTACCGCCATACACCCGCAAGGGGTTGTCCACACCTGTGTACAGGACATTCAAAGCAGCCGGTGCAATCAGAATGGGCTGTGGCAGCGAAGCCGCCAATTTGCCATCAAGGGCATGGAGCACCGCCTGCGTTTTAAAGGCCGCCACCATTTCCAATTCAGTCCGCAGGCCAAGCACTGTGTTTTGGGTATAGCGCCCAGGCTGCAACGAAGCGAGGGCATCCGCCGCGTTGCCATCACCGGACCATTCGCGCTGGCAAGCTTCCAAAAAATCTTTCAGGGGAAGTTGCATTTCTTCGAGCGGGTATCGACCCAGCAGCACACTGCTGTCGCCTGATGCGAACCCTTCTGCATAACGGCGCATCCATTGGTCCATATCCTTGCGCATAACCCGGCGTAAGTTTTCTACTTGATCCAGTTGAGTAAGCACATCCAAGCAACTGCTGCAATCCGGTTGGCTTGCTTTCTGGCGAAGGGCGTTAGCCGCTTGAGCCAACGCGGCATCCATCCAAACCAAAGCAGATGGTGCCTTTGCAGTTGCAGGCTGCGCTAAAGAGGGATTTGGGAGGCCCAGCAACAGCATAAACGCACATGAAAGCAGGCTGATTCTGTGGCAAGAAGAATGAAAAAGCATGGGAATGGCGAAAAATTATCGAAGGTAATGCCGTGTCAGACCCTAAGCTAAAAACGGGCCAAACACGATCCGGGGTATAACGCAAAAGGCGGGACCGAAGTCCCGCCCTTTAAAAACTTTTATTTCGATGCAGGGTGCTGAAGGCTTAGAATTCCCACAGTTCGTGTTCGAACTTGAAGATTTTCTCTTTCAAGCGCTCGCTTTCTAAAACGGCATCAATCCCAGTGGCGTAGTTCTCAACCGTGCGGTCATAAACGTTGCTTTCTTTGATGATGTAGCTGGAGAACAACCGCATTTCAAACACATCTTCCCAACTCAGACGCACCGCGTCGTTGAAGTTGTTGAATACAGGCTTTGTGGCCAGGAATTCGCGGAGCGAAGGATAGTGCAGCCAGAACATCAACTCGTCACCGATTGTAATCCCGGAAGCTTCGTCCACCAACTCACGAACCGGGGCAATGCCCACAATTCGGCAAACGATGGTTGACGTCTCTTCGTCAAAAATCCAGTCTTCTTTAATCCACAGTTTGGAAACCCACACTGGATCAAAGTCGCTGTTGACTACTTGCTTGGTCTCTTCGTAGGTGTCCGGATCAAAAACCGTGATGGTGTCTACCCGGTACAACTTGCCGTTGACCTGCTCGGAGGTGTAGGGAATGTCAAATTCGTCGCTCAGCGGGTTGAACGCTGTCACTTCGCCAGACTTTACTGCATCAATTAAGACCTGGGCCAAAGGAAGTTTGGGATACGCAAAGGGAAGGTTCATCTTCTCCTTGAAGTCGATGACGCGCCACATCCGCTTTTCCCAGAAAACGTCGGCTTCCCTTAAATGGTCGTAGGGTATAGCCCTGCGCTCTTCAAACGTGATTTCTTCGTATGCCCGATCGCGCGGAGCATCCGCTAACGGTTGAGCAACTGCCGGACCAGCCAGGCAAAGGGCCAGTCCAAAGCTCAGAATCGAATGCAGGGTCTTCATGGCAATAGCGTTAAATAATGGTGAAACTGGTGTTCACTTCGCGGGTGGTGCCATCGGGCATCTTCACCTTGACGTTGGAGAAGAACAATCGGTCACCGCCGCGGAGTTTGCTCATAACCGTCTTCTGTTCATCAGAGAATCGGTTGCCGCTGGCCGACGTGGAGATAACCGGTCCGGAGCGAGGCGCATAGATCATGTCAAAACCCATAACCTGGTATTTCAAATCGAACACGAAGTCAGGGTTACGGGCAATGATACCCGCTTGGCCTTGTGCAAACTCTTTGGAAATACCACCGGTCTTTTTATCGCCCAGGTAGAAGTAAGGATCGGGAATACGCGAGATACGGAATTCCATTTGACCATTCACAGCGTCTCCTTCATTGGACTTGCCGGACACCTTGACCGATTCGACTCGCGGGGCACCCGTTGGGTTGGCAACGTATTTACCACCGCCGCCTGCAGGTTTGATCCCGCAACCACTGGCTACCACCGTTGAAGGGTTGGCGTTGCCGGCGGTAATGGCAATCGGGTTGTCTACGCCGATGTAGAGCACGTTCATGGCCGTCGGAGAGATTACTACATCACCAGGATTGAATGTTTCGTACTCAAACTCGAATGGATAGAAGTCGAAAAGCTCGCCTTTGCTGCCAGGCTTTTCCACCTTAATGACCCCCTGTACCTTGCGGGACCCGGAAGCGATGGTTTCAAAACTGGCCCGGCCATCCGGAGTAACCTCCAGCGGCTGTGCGTTGGACAACGGCATTTGATTGGCAGGCACTTTTTCAATCCGCGAGAAGGTTACCCTCCCTTTGGAATCCTCCGTGCGCGTTACTGCAGACGTCAAGTTACCAATGAATACCTCGGGACGCACCTGGCTTGACTTTGCGCCCAGGAATATATCCGCGCGGTACTGCTTTCCGGTAACCAAAAACTTGGATTCCGAAACAGCAAAAGCTTCAAACTGGTCCACTTTGACGTCTTCTGCCCCCACTTTCTTGGACAACTGGTCCAAAATGGTGGATTCGCAATTGTAGGCGTCTGACTCGAGGCCGGTCAAAATGGTCTGCACAGCCTGGACTGGGACTTTGCGGAATTTGGAGGCCGCCCAATCCATGTTGGGATCTTCTGGCTTTTCCGCTTTCAACGTCAATTTGTCGCCCAACATGGCCTGATCTTCTTCTGACAACAGGGCTAAAAATTTACCCCTGTATTCGTTGATCTTGGCCTCGATTTCTGCCCCGCCACCCTTCTCCACAAACATGTTGGTGGTGGTTTCGACGTCTTTCTTGCCAACCAAAACCTCGTGGCCTTTTTCCATCTTAACACCACCGGAGGCTTCAATCATCTTCTGTTTCCATTCTTCGATGTAATCCACAAATTCTTCGCGGTATTTGCGCGCCTGGTCAGCATTTTCAATGAGCTGAAGGCTCTCTTCGCGACCATCTTTCTTAGCCGCGGCTACCAGTGAATTGTACACCAATCCGTTCTTGGCATCCACTGCTTCTGTGGAATTCTTTATCCCCTTTTCGACCGTTTTAAAGGCGTTAAGGATTTCGGCAGACACGTTCAGAGCGAGCAGCGCGGTCAACACCAAATACATGATGTTGATCATAAGCTGCCGCGGTTCCTTGGGTATAGACATCTTTTAGCTTCTTTCGTCAGGTTAATAACAATAGGACCCAGGGAGGCGTCAGACTTTTACCGGTTGCGGACGGCTGATGGTCATGGCACTTAGCATATTGCCATAAACGTTGTTGAGCTGCGACAGATTGTTGGCCAGGCTGGCAATTTCTGTCTTGTACTTCTTGCTGTCCTCAATGGACTCGTTGAGGTTGTCCATGGCAGAAGCAAGTCCACCGTAGAACTTGTTCATTGCCTTGAGGTGGTTGTTGGTGTCCTGGAGCTCCAACTCGTAAATAGCGTTGAGCTGGCTGAGGTTTCTGGTCACTGCCTGAACCTGCTCGTGGTACTTCACGCTGTCTGTTCCCACTTCGCCTAAGTGGCGCATGGCACTAGCGGCATTGGAGTAGGCAACTTTCATTTCAGAAAGGGCATTGGCCGCTTCTTTGGTCTTCAGAGTGTAGTCGCTGGTAGACTTGGCCGCATCCTGCATGTCGGACATCTGCTCAATGCTGACGCCGAGTTTGCGGAGGTTGTCGCCCAATTTCTCAATCAATTCAGGCTGCACACTTTTTTCGAGCATGTTGTTCAACTGCTCTGTGACGCTGCCTTTTTTAGCGTTCAGTTGAGAAGCGAGACCTTTTTCCTCCACTTCAAATTCAGGAGAAACATCCAGATCCGGGTAAAGCTTCTCCCAGTGGTAATCCTTGTGGGGAGGTAAAACGCCTAACAAGACAAAAATGAATGCTTCGGTGAACAAGCCCACCATGAGCATTTCATTGGCACCATTCCAAGAGAGGATTTTGAAGAGTGCACCAATCATCACGACAGCGGCGGCAACCCCGATGATGAAGTTTTTAATTCTGGCGAAAGCGAAAGAGTGAATAAACGCCGACATGCTTATTGGTTTTCTGGTGATGAAAGCGAGACTGTTGCGCGAACAATCGTCTGAAACAATATCCCTATACGTCGCTGCAGGCAGCGTTGTTTCGTAGAATTAATTCGGGATATTGCCCAGAAGTGATACGGAATTACTTAAAGTCGTTCATAGACCGGCCAAGGAACGGCATCACGCAGCGGAAGCCGACATAGCATTTGGCCGTATCCTGGTATTCCCAGTGACGGGTACCTGTCTGAATATAGTAGCTGATGTCCTTCCAGGACCCACCGCGAATAACCTTTCGCTTATTGGTAGGGGAATCGCCCTCTTCCGCATCGTAACGGATGTCAGGGTTCATGTCGTGGATGAAAGAATACGAATTCTCGTAGAAGGCCGAAGAGGTCCATTCCGCCACGTTGCCTGCCATGTTGTACAGGCCGTAGTCGTTTGGAGCATAAGAGTACACTTTAACTGTGTAGAATCCGCCATCTTCCGGGTAAGAACCGCGTCCGGGCTTGAAGTTGGCCAGAAAACAGCCTTTGGTGTTCCGGACGTACGGGCCACCCCATGGGTAAGGCACCAGGTCGCGACCACCACGGGCGGCGTATTCCCACTCGTGCTCTGTTGGCAGGCGGAAGTCATCGACTACCGGCTCACCGTTGTCCAGGCGGTACTCATTCCAGAACCCTGTTCTCCAGGCAGCGAAGGCACGGGCCTGCATCCAGCCGACGCCAACCACAGGGTAGTCGTCAAAAGCGGGGTGCGAGAAGTACTGACGGGCCATGGGCTCGTTGTAGCTGTAAGAAAAGTCGTGCACCCAAACCAGGGTGTCCGGGTAGATTTTGAGGTCGTTTTCTTCTTTAATGAAGTCTTGCAGCGGTCGCTCGCGATCCGGGTTGCCCTTTTTGGAGGCCATAGCCTGCCAGTCGACCCAGCGGAAGGAATACTTCAACCGGCGCGTATCTACCCCGCGACGGCCGTATAGGGACTCGCCGGGAGGCGTGAGCATGTCCTCCAGATTGCCCGTTTGCTCTGGATCAGACCAGTCAATTTCCTGGGTCCAGTCCAGGCGCTCTCCTTCAGAAGACTCATCGGCTTCTTCATAGTGGTCCAGCAGGGTGTGGGCGATGGAGTCGCGCACCCAGTAGACAAACTGGCGGTATTCGTTGTTGGAGATTTCCGAATCATCCATGTAGAAACCCTGAATGGAGATGGATTTGCTTCGTTGCCACAGGGCGTGGTTCACGTCCTGGTCGCTTGGACCGATGTGCAACGTTCCAGACGGAATGTAAACCATTCCGTGTGGATTGATCGGACCCCACTGCGGGCGATCGTAAACACCGAGCAATTGGCCGCGATAATCGCTCCAACCGCTTTTGCTGCAACTGTTCAATGTAGACAGCACCGTTGCCGCCGCCAATATGAACCCTAAAGATCGCTTCATTCTAGTGAGTGGTGTTTTTCCGGCAGAGAGCCATGAAGATAGCTGGTCAAAACTATGAAACAAATTGCCCATATCAAAAACAGTTAGCGTGCGGAATGACAAGCAAACTGGGTTAAAAAGTGGGAATTTTTAGCCTTCATAGCTCACCTTTTGAAATCTAATAATGGAGATACCTTAAATTGTTAATTCGCTTGCCTTGCCGCGGCTTTTCAACTGCAACCCGGTAGCGGACCATCAACTCATGCGAACCTGAACTTACTTGGTTTAGGGCGCTCAACGGGTAATCGTAAGCGTATCCCAAGCCAAGTCGATCGGATACATTAGCACCAACAAGGCCTCCAACAGCATCAGCTTGCCCGTCAAAGTAGGTTCTAAACGAGGCACCAGCCCAAATATTGCCTCTAATGTAGAGCAAAGCATTCAAGTCGGCCATGGAAGAAGCCAGGTCAGTTTTGACCTGTACGCCGGGCTCCAATTCAAGGTTACTGTTTAGAACAATTTTGTAGGCAGTCGTGACATAATAATGCCTTCTCATGGCTATGCTGGAACTGCCCCCGTTCACTTCAAATGTGACATCCGGCTGGGTCAGGTGCGTTGCTGACAGACCCGCGCGAAATCGCTCGCTTTGAAACCATAGCCCTACGCCAAAGTCTGCCGCCATGGCCTGCACATTAGAAGTGGGCAAAAAGTTGTCGTTGTGCTCCACCTGCCCGTCCTCGTAACTGCCTTCCGGGGCGCGCAACCGATCGCCTTCGATGGCCTGCTGCAGCCCTCCAGCGGACAATCCAATAGAAAAACTGCTTCTGGCTCCTACTTCCAGCCTGTAGGCGTAGGCCGCATAAAAGCCAGTAACTCGCTGCACACCGCTCAAATCGTTCCAGATGGAGAAGCCCAGACCACTGCTCAACCCGTACAAAGGCAAGTGTCCCGCCAGCGATTGGCTTTGCGGAGCCCCATCAAGGCCTACCCATTGCGCCCGCACCAGGGCCGTAAGGTCCAAGCCGGGCTCGCTCCCTGCCGCAGCGGGATTGAAAAGAAAGGGCTGGAATCGGAATTGGGTGAATTGGGGGTCTTGTTGAGCGCTCAAGGAAGTGCTCAACATTAAAATCCCAACCAAAACCAGAAACCGGTAATTCAGAACACGGTGGAGGTGAAAATAAGCCATCAACGATAATGCTGTAACGCAGGAGAACATTAGGCTGTTGCACAGCCTCCGGGGTAACAGCGAGTTTATAAAGCTAAGGAATCCTTCATCCCCGGCAAATCAGTGTTGCAGAATACCCAAAAATGTGCAAAAGATTGGGTTTACCAGGCAACTGCATCCGGGTGCTCTACTGGTCGCTCGCAGGCGTAGTGGCGACAGACGAAAATCCTGGTCTCCCCCTCCGTCCCTCGCCCTTCCAACAGGGGCCATTCGCCCGTAAGCGGTTCCTGGAGGGCCGCCATAAAGACAGTTCCGGGCGAAAAGCGCCGTTGCAACACACGACTAAAAGCCTGATAATCAGGCCCTACGATGGCTATCTCGCGCCGCTCCGAGCCTTCATCGGCCAGCGTGCAGGCCCATGCTCCGAACGACGTGCCGTAGCGGGCAACCGTCTCTTCCATGCCCTGGAGCATGGCCAAACCCCGCGTCAGATAAGCCGCTCGGCCGCTAAACCGGGCCAGGCGAAGCAGATTCTCGGCCATAATGGCGTTTCCGGAGGGCGTTGCCCCATCGTAAAGGTCTACCTGCCGTAAAATGAGGTCTGTGGCATGCGACGAGGTGTAATAAAAATAGCGGCCGTCCTGGTCGGAGAACTGGTCAATAACCAGATCGGTCCAGCGGAGAGCTTGGCGCAGGCGTTCTGCGTCAAAAGCGCTTTCGTAACTGTCCAAAAGCGCAGCAATAAGAAACGCGTAGTCGTCCAGGACAGCATCAAAACGCGAATGGCCGTTCTGCCAAACGCGGAGCAGTCCCTGTTCAGCAGGCAGATCGGGCGATTGCTCCGGTAAAAGATCAGACAAAAGAAAGTCCAGACAGGCTTCAGCGGCGCCGCGCCAGCGGTCCGTGTCGGGGTCAATTCCGTCAAGCGCTGCCGATGCCTTGTAAAAACCAGTCGCCATGAGGGCATTCCAACCCAAAATGACCTTGTTGTCCAGCCCAGGGCGAATCCGGTTTGCCCGGGCGGCCAGCAAGAGAGCGCATCCTTCTTTGCGCTCAGCTTCCCAAACGGCTGGGGCCATGCTTTCCTGATTAGCAAAGGCCTCAATGGACAACGAGCGATGCAGAATATTGACTCCTTCCCAATTTCCCCCGGAACGAACCCCATAAAAGCGGCAAAAGCGGCCGGCGCGTTCGCCGAGTATGTTGCGGATTTCCGCCTCCTGCCACACGTAAAACTTGCCCTCTACCCCTTCGGAATCGGCGTCCAGCGTGGCGTAAAATCCGCCGTGCGGGTCTTGCCATTCGCGAAGTACAAAGCCCAGGGTCTCGCTGATGATTTGTGCAAAGCGCGGTCGCCCTTCGACCTGAAAGGCTTCTGCGTAGGCCGTGACCAGCAGCGCATTGTCGTATAACATTTTCTCAAAGTGGGGAACGAGCCAATGGGAATCCGTGGCATAACGCGCGAACCCGCCGCCGAGGTGGTCGTAAATGCCCCCCGCCCCCATGGCCTCCAGGCTGTGCAAGGCGTGTTGGGTGGCCTTTTGGAGGCCGGAATTCGCAACGGCTGGCTGCCTGGCCGCTTGCGCTGGCTGCCTGGCCGCTTGCGCTGGCTGCCTGGCCGCTTGCGCTGGCTGCCTGGCCGCCCCCCCATGCCTGAGTAGAAACCGCAGGCTCATCGACGCCGGGAACTTTGGTGCCCCCCCGAAACCACCGTAGCGCTCGTCGGCCTGTTTGAGGTGGCTTTCAACCACCCGGCCCTGAAACTCGGGGCCAAACAGCGCCGGTTCCTCCGGGTTCGTGGTCAAACCCAGACCAGGCTTTTCGCTGTTGCCTGAACCAGCCACCGCCGCGCCTCCCACCGGCGCCACAAAGCGCGCTTCCTGCTCCCGCATGTGTCCAAGCAGCATGTCGGCCTGCTCTTCAACCTTGTCGCGCTGCTCGCGGAACGCCTCGCGAACCTGTCGCAAAACCGTGGTCCAGGCCGGTCGACCGGGCATATCCGTAGGCGGAAAATACGTGCCGCCGGTAAACGGCCGCCCCTCCGGAGTCAAAAACACGTTGAGCGGCCAGCCCCCGGAGCCCGTCATGACCTGCACGGCATTCATGTACACGTGGTCCAGATCGGGGCGCTCTTCGCGGTCAATTTTGATGTTAATAAAATCGCGATTCATGAAAACGGCCACATCGGCATCCTCAAACGACTCGCGCTCCATCACATGGCACCAATGGCAAGCCGAGTACCCAATGCTCAGCAAAATAGGCTTGTCTTCTGCGCGCGCGCGCTCAAGCGCCTCCGGCCCCCAAGGGAACCAGTCCACGGGATTGTGCGCATGTTGTTGTAGGTACGGGGACGATTCGCCCGCCAATCGGTTGGGCATAGCCATGAAACTGTTTCGGGCGAAAAGATACCGCATCCGAGGCGACCCGACAGCCGGTTCCTACCCGTTGACCTCGCGCAAATAGCGCTCAATGGCGGCGGTCATGGAAGGCAGGTCAGGTAGCGGGGCTTCCACATCCAGGCGGAGTTCACATTCCAATACGGCATTCTTGGTAGAGCTGCCGAATGCCGCAATGCGGGTGAAGTTCTGCTTGAACTCCGGGAAGTTGATGAACAGCGACTTTACTCCTGCCGGGCTGAAGAACACGATCATGTCGTAAAAAATCTCCTTCAGGTCCGAAAGGTCCGCAGCGACCGTGCGGTAGATGACCGCCTCGGCATATTTGAAGCCCTTTTTGGTGAGAAATTCGGGAATCTCCGGGGCGCGAATATCCGAGCAGGGAAACAGGAAACTCTCCTTGTCTTTGTGCTTGAGCAACAAGTCGAGCAGGCTTTGCAGGTTGCCTTTACCAAAAAAAACTTTGCGCTTTCTGTACTGGGTGTACTTCTGCAAGTAGAGCGCTACGGCCTCGGAATCACAAAAGAATTTGAGGTCTGCCGAATGCTTAACGCGCAATTCTTCTGAAATGCGAAAAAAGTGGTCAATGGCGTGCCGGCTGTTAAAGATAACAGCCGAAAATTCTTCAATATGAACTTTTGATTTTCGGAACTCCCTACTGTCAATAGGATCCACCTGAATGAATGGGCGGAAGTCAATTTTAAGGTGGTGCCGCTCCGCAAGTTCCAAATAAGGAGACTTGCCTTCCGGCTTGGGCTGGGAAATCAGAATCGATTTTACCGGCCGTTTTGAAGGATCCGCGGTCAAGGCGATAGGTTTAACTTTAGGCACCGAATCCCATTTAACCAACTGATAACCAACTCGTTATACCTTTGACAGCAACGGCTATCGGAGCGATTTCGAGCGTGCAAATATACACAACAAAAGCAAACTCATTGTGGCGCAATGATCCTGAACCCGCCTGAAGCCCCCGCAGCGACCGCCATCCAAACAAAAAAGCGAGCAAAACCAGCGAGGCCAGCACCCCCCACCCCCCCACCGGATCGGGAGCAAATCCGATGACGAAAAGTAAGGGCAACAACATTCCCCCCGCCAGCGCTTGCAATAAATTGATCTCAAAGCCGAAAAAGGCCATCTCTTCTTCCGCCCGAAACAAAAGGCCGGTCAGGCGCCGCAGGGCATCGCGAATAAAGAACACGAACATGACGGCCACCACACAGGCTAGAAGGGAGAGCTCACCCAGGCCGGGAAGTTGGCTCACCTCCAATCGCAGCAGCACCAGCCAGCACCAAGTGCCCATGGTGGCCGCAAACAGCAGGAACAACAAGAGCCCGTGCGGTGTCAGGGCAAATTCGCGGTCGCGCTGAAGTTGGTGCGCCAGGTTGCGGTTCCAAAGCGCCCGCCACCATTCGCGGACGTCGCGCGCAAACTGCACGCGAATAACCGCCAGCAGAGCCACCAGCGCCATCAACCACATAAACAGCCAATCGTCGCGGTCTACCAATTGGCTGCTGATCGTGCGGCGGGGTTGAAGGTCGCTTTCTTGAACCACCGGACGCAACAGCGGCGGCATGACGTTGAGTTGATCCCAAACCCGCGGATCAACCGCCGGGCGTAGCGCGCTGTCCACAACAAATGAATCCGCCGGCCAAATCAGCAACCCGTCGTCGGGATGGCGCTGCGCAGCCTGGTCCTGCGGCGCAGCCTGGCCCTGCGACGCAGCCTGGTCTTGCTGTGCAGCCTGTAAAGCCGGCGGGCCCAAAACACCCTGTTGGGCGCGGCCTTGCGCTCCCCCAACCTGCCCCAAAAGAACCATCCATAACAACGTACCTGCGCAGGCCCGCAACGCCGTTGCGCAAAGCGCCGCGACCCCTTTCGCCCGATGCGAAAAACCGTTTTGGATGACCGAACCAAGCCTGTGCATGCGCTAAAAGCGGTTGACGTAACCGAAGTGAATTTTGGCCTCGCGAAACGCGATGGGATTGCCCCGCTGGCTGCCCAGCGCGTACGAAAGTCCGAAAATACCGGCGGACGTTTCAAAGTCAAGCCCGGCCCCGAATCCGTACGGCGTATCCCGGCGGTTTAAGCCCAGCCGCTTTTCTTCCAGCCAGGCCAGGTCGCCAAAGATCGCAAAGCGGCTGTTCTGCCCGAGCAAAAAACGGTACTCAATCGTGGCAATGTGGAAATGATTTGCAAAAATGGATTCCTCGTCGAAGCCGCGCAGCCGCCGATATCCACCCAAGCGGAAAAGTTCGTTTTGAAGGAGCAGCCCGCCGCGCAACAATCCGCCCTGCCAACCGGCGTGGAAAACCGAGCGCGCGCCTACCGGTTGGAACCAGCCCAGCTTGCCGCTGAGCTGAAAACTGGCCTGCGAGCCGCTGATGCTGTCGTAAAGCGTGGCGTAGTCAAATTCCGGTTCCCCCGGATCGCTAATGGCGGTGATGGCGTTGTTCAGCAACACTTCGCGTCGGCCGGCACTGCCGCGCAAATAAACCGTCCAGCCGCGGCGCGGGTTGTAGCGGTAGTCCAGGCGTTCGCGCTGCACGGCCAGGCCGTAGCGGTTTACGCCCACGTCTAAATTCGGGGGAAGGGCCCGCGATACCCTGATCGACGCCGTGTCAGGATTCAAGAGCACGTAGCGCTCGTTTTGCAAAAAACCCTCCAGGTAATCCTGACCGCCGAACGAGTAGCGCAACCCGAAATCGGTGCCCCGCTCCAGAAAAGAGCTGTCGCGCAGGTAAAGGTCAAAATCCAGGTGAGCCCCTAAAGGCAAATAGGGCAGGTAGGGGAAAACCAGGTTCAAGTCTAACTCTTGCGTGCCGGCCTGCAGGCGGCGGTAGATCAGACGAATTTCTTCGCCAATGGCCAGCGTGTTGAACAGTTGAAGGTTCGCCTCGCCCGTCAGCGCCAGTTTGCCCGTGATAGCGGAATTGGGCAAGACCCCTACCAAAAAATCGAACTGGTTGGCGTTAACCTCTTCTAAGTACAGCCCGATCACCGCGCGGTCGGCAAAAAACTGCACCACCGGCGGCTGCGTTTCGCGCACAAACCCAAGTTCGCGGATGCGCGAGGAAATAGCGTTCACCGCCGTTTCATTGTACGGCATCCCTTCGCGAAGCCCCAAATATTGCCGCAAATAGGCCGGCGACAACTTCAGGCTTTCGCCAATCAACCGAATGGAATCCAGGATGATGAGCCGGTAGGGATTCATGTACAACCCTGCCGAAACGCCCAAAAGCCCTTCGCCCGTTTCATGGTCAGCGAACACAAAACTGTCCAGGCGCAGTTCCGCAAAGGGGTAGCCATGGTCTTCCGCATAGCGCAACAGGCGCTCGGTCATGACCACCACGTCGTTGGGCCGCACGGGCCGGTCCAGGAAGTTGCGCTCCCGAAAACCCGCGCCGCGCAAGAACGCCTCATCCACGTTGCCCGCGTGCAGCGTGACCCACCGCATTTCCGGGCCGAGGAACAGTTCGGCCAGCGTAGAATCGCTGGTCTGGCTGGTGATCGTGGCGCGCGCTTGCAGGAAACCGTCAGCCCGCAGCGTTTGCAGCAGGTCATCCAGCTCTTTTTCCGCATCGGTGGAAGTGCTCACGCTCCCGGGCAACTTTTGTTTGCCGGGCAAGCTTGGTACGTCGAGCAGGTGGATGGCCAGAAAATGCGAATTTTGCCCCGAGAGCAAGCTTGGGGACATGAGCCCCAGACAGAGCAGCAACAGCCACGCCATTTCCGCGCCGCTCCGGCGCGCAGCAAAGCCCTTCACCGCCGCACTGCTTATGCTTGCTGGAACAACCCTACCTGCCATGGCTGGAATCTACGTTCATGTTCCGTTTTGTCGGCAGGCCTGCCATTATTGCAATTTCCATTTTTCTACGCAGCTCGAAAATACAAACGCCGTTGTAGCGGCCATCGTGCGCGAAGCCGAACTGCGCCGCGACTTCTTTGCGGGCGCTGACCGTAGCGCGGGCCAAGCAGGCAATCCGGGCGCTGACCATGGCGCGGGTAACATTGCAAAATCAACGCCCCCCACCCCCATCAACAGCGTGTACCTGGGCGGCGGCACGCCGTCAGTGCTGACGCCGCTGCAATGGGACCAGCTTTTTGAGGCGCTGTACCGGCTCTTTCCCATCGCTTCCGATGCCGAAGTTACGTTGGAAGCAAACCCCGACGATCTGGACTTGGCTCGCCTGTCCGCTTTGCGCAATACTCCTGTGAACCGGCTGAGCATTGGCATCCAAAGCTTTCGCGATCAGGATTTGGCCTGGATGAACCGCGCGCACAACGCTGCTCAGGCGTGTGACTGCCTTGCGCTTGCCGCCGAGGCAGGTTTTGCCCACGTCAATGCAGACTTGATTTACGGCAGCCCCGGCCTCGACGATGCCGCATGGCTGGCCAACATGCAGCAACTGTTTAACGCTAACCCCGACCATATTTCTGCCTATGCACTAACGGTTGAAGCGGGCACGGCCTTGGCGCACTTTGTGCGCCAAGGCAAAAGTCCGGCACCCGACGACGGGCAGGCAAGCCGGCAATTTCAGCTCATGGAAGAGGCGATGGCGGCGGCTGGATACCTGCATTACGAAATCAGCAATTTCTGCCGACCCGGCGCCTTTGCCCGCCACAACACCGCCTATTGGACCGGCGAACCTTACCTGGGCCTGGGGCCAGCCGCGCACAGCTTCATCGGGAACCATAGAAGTTGGAATGTTTCTCATAACATAAAATATGTTACGGCGGTAGAGGCGGGCCAGTTACCCTCCGAAATAGAAACGCTCAGCCCCGCTGACCAACTCAATGAAGCGCTGATGACCGGCCTGCGCACCACTTGGGGCGTGGACCTGGAACGGTTAGAAGCGCGCTTTGGTGCACGGGCCTTGCGCGCCTTGACTGAGCTGGCGCAACCCTGGCTGGACAGCGGGCAACTTGCGCAGCAGCAAGGGCATTGGTTCCTGACGGCACGCGGGCGGTTTTTTGCTGACCGAATTGCCTCGGATTTATTTCTGGTGGAGGAGGATGCTGGGGTTGTGGCGATGGCTACGGCTAGCGATGAAATGCAGGTGTCAGGTGCGCAACAAACAAGGTTCTGGGAGCTTTCTGAACAAGCTTGAATGCAACGACCTAAACCAAAACTGGAAGAAACATTTAGCTTTACGACACAGCGACTAACCAGGAAACCAAAGCCTTGACCTAAACCACGAGAATACGCGCAAAAAAATTGGCTGACAAAAATTTATTGACACCGAGCACCGCCAGCCTAAGTGGCCTGCTTGGAAATGGAAATACCTATTAAGTCCCTGTTTTTCAAGGAGACTACGCTTGGAAAAATGACAACTGGACTGACTTATGGGAAGACATTAAGACTCTGTTAAACACAGGGAAAGATCATTACATGGGAGCTGTGGTTCTCCAAAAGGTCGGCGAAAAACAGTTTTTAGTTATAGATGGGCAACAAAGATTTACAACGTTAAGTCTTATAGCTCTTGCCACAATAAAAAAAATACAAGATTTAATAGATGCTGGGGTTGAACCACAAGATAATGCCGAAAGAATTAATGAACTCAGAAGAGGATTTTTAGGGCAAAAGGATCCTGCCTCACTCCATTATTCAAGCAAACTATTTCTTAATCAAAACAATGACCCGTTTTATCAAAGAAATTTACTGCAATTAATTTCTCCTCAAAACGAAAGAACTTTAATTGATTCCGATCGACTGCTTTGGCTAGGTTATGACTTTTTTTAAAAAAAGATTGGAGTACATTTCCCCAATGCAACTGGAGCTGAATTGGCGACGTTTCCGAGTAAATCAATTGGAGATAAAACAATTTTCATCAAAATTGAAGTTGAAGACCAACTCAGTGCATATGCCTTATTTGAAACTTTAAATTATAGAGGTGTAGACCTTACTGTAACTGATCTACTGAAAAATTATTTATTTTCATTAATTACACCTTCTGATTTACGAATAGCAAAAGAAATCTGGAAAAAAATAGCTACAAGTGTCGGGATAGAAAAATTTCCTGTCTTTCTCAGGCACTTTTGGATTTCAAGAAAATCCCTTGTAAGACAAGAACAACTTTTCAAAACAATCAGAACTGAAATTAAATCTAACAATTTAGTATTATATTTATTAAATTCCTTAGATGTTTATTCTGAAATTTACATAGCCCTTCAAGATCCCTACAGCGTTTATTGGCAAGGCAATAGAGATGGAATTAAGAGAATTCGGGAGCTGAAGTTGTTTGGAGTTAAACAGCAATTGCCGCTATTGATGGTAGCTAAAGAAAAATTTTCTGACCAGAAATTTGACAGGACTTTAAAAGTAATTTCAGTCATATCATTTCGCTATAATGTGATAGGCAGTCGTCAAGCAAATAGAATGCAAGAGTTGTACAACGCTGTATCCCAAAAAATCTTTAGTAACACAACAGTAACTGCTCAAGGAGTGTTCCATGATTTAATGGAACTTTATATTTCTGATGTCGAATTCAGAAACAATTTTTCTACCCTTGAGCTGTACTCCTATGGTAGAAGCAAAAAACTAACAAGCTATATTTTATTTGAATTAGAGAATAATATGATGCAAGGTAGAGACAGGGATTATGAGCTTGATCCGGCAACTATTGAGCACATACTACCTGAGAACGCCGGTGCTGGTTGGGACCAAGAATTTTCCCAATCTATTGAACAAAACTATATATACATATTAGGAAATTATACCATTATAGAAAATAGCTTGAACAGAGATTGTAAAACATTGCCCTTTGATCAAAAGAAACCTTTTTATGAAAGAAGCCAGTATGAACTGACAAGAGCTATAAATTACAATGAGTAGAATCCAACGATATTGGATACTCGCCAAAATGATTTAGCAAGAAGAGCAACTTCAATATGGTGAATTTCGTATGCTGACTAAAAATAGATTTTTTTTAACACATTTTAGAACGCTGGGCTGAACGTCTTTAGTTTGACCTTCTCTGAATAGAATGGACGCCCCCGTCACCTCCCCACTCCAACTGCAGTCACCTTCAACTCCTCATCCCCCACCGGCATATACCGATGCAAAAAACCCACCAACGCCCGATAAAACTCCTGCCGGCTTTCCTCGCCCATGAACTGGTGACCCTCGTCCTCCCTCTCTAAGTAGTACACATCATTGCCCTGGCGATGCAGCCCTTCGACCAAATTGCGGGCGTGTTGAACATGAACACGGCTGTCTTTGGCGCCGTGAGCAACCAGCACGGGCGCATGAATCTGGTCCAAATGCCGGGCCGGCGAAGCGGCATCCATGCGGAGGCTGTCGCGGGCTGGATCGCCGACCATAGTCATGATCATGGCGTGGTAAGGCTGCCAAATGGGCGGCAGGGAATCAACGTAGGCAAAGAGGTCCATGTGGCCCCCGTAGCTGACGCCGCAAGCGTAGCGATCGGGCGTCTGGCTCAAGCCGGCAAGGGCGCAATAGCCGCCAAAATTGAACCCGTAGATGCCCACGCGATCCGGGTCTGCGATGCCCTGCGTGATGAGCCAGTCAACCCCGTCCGTGAGGTCGTTCTGGATGGCCCCGCCCCATTCGCCAAAACCGGCATTGGCAAACGCGCGGCCATAGCCTGTGGAGCCGCGGTAGTTGACTTGCAAGACGGCGTAGCCCCGGTTAGCCAGCAGTTGCACTTCAGAATTAAAGCCCCAATAATTGCGGGTGCGCGGGCCTCCGTGAGGGTTGACTACAACCGGCAGGTTTTTGGCAGGACGTCCCGGGGGAAGGGTCAGGTACCCGTGCAGCGACATTCCGTCGCGGGCCGTAAAATGGATGGGACGCATTTCGGCCATTTGCTCCGGATTGATCTGGTCGTTGACATCCGCCAGCTTGGTCAGCTTGTCGGTACCGTAGTCAAACAAGTACCAACTGCCCAGGTGACGGTCGCTGTAGGTGCGCAGAATAAAACGGTTCTCGTAATCGTCAATGGAACTAACTTTTATCTCTACATCCGTTCCCAATTCCCGCACCACCCGCTGCATAAAACGGGCCGCGGAACTGTCCAGCCAGACCATTTGCCACTTGTCGTGCGCATAGCCGACCCAAGTCAGCTTGCGGCGATTGCTGGAATAGCCCATGTCGTACACATCCACGTCGGGATGCTCAAAGACCACTTCCAATTCACGGTTGTTTTCCAAATCGTAACGCACGATCGCCGCTTTGTCTCGCCCCAAATTGCTGGAAGCGTACACGGAATTGTTGTCAAAATCAAAAAAGCGCGGCTCCATGTATTCCGTCCAATCCGTCGTTAAAACTTTGCGGAAAGGCTCGTCTTCGGTGGCCCGGTAAAGCACATTCGTTCGAATGCCGTCGGTGACACTGAACGCCACCCGGAGCTTGCCTTCGTGATCCGCGACCCACCACGTAAACGGCTCGCGCACGTTGCGGTTTTCGGCCAGCATCCGCAATTCGCCCGTTTCAAGGTGCAAGCGATAAGGTTCAAAAAGCCGCGGATTGTTGCGGTTCATGGAAATGATCATCTCATCCGGAAAAGCCGGCAACACATCGATGATCTCTACGCTAACCCCCTCAAAAGGGGTGAGATCGCGGACCTGGCGGGTCAAAAGATCCACGGCATAGAGCCGGTATTGCTCCTTGCCACTCGCGTCGTGTAAGTAGACGATTTTGTGGTCATTGGCCCAGAAGTAGCGGCCCAAATCCGCCTGGGTTTCTTCTGTAAGTCGAATGGGCTCCATGACCGAATCCAGGCTGCGGACAAAGAGGTTCATTCGGTTCTCCCAGGGCGCCAGCCAGGACAGGTAGCGGCCGTCGGGGCTAAGCCGGAAATCGGTTTGCTCGGGATTGCTGAAAAAAACTTCAACGGGAATGCCTCCGGGATCTTCTGCCGCCAACTCCTCAAAGCACTCCTGCGGGGAAAGCACCGGTGCCGCAGGCCGGCAGCCAATAGCCAGACTGAGACCGATCGGGACCAGCAACACCAAGCCTGAGTTCCGCAGGGCGGACCCTGGAAAAATCTGAGAAAGGAGAGAAAAAATCATGCACAAACGGACCGAATGGCGGAACTCTGTTACAAAAAGTTAGCGGTTGGTAAAGATACCCACTAACTCACCCTGCCGAAGCGACCTTTAACACAGTTTAACGGGGATGCCTATTTTGCGGGCGCGGTCGTAAACTGCAAAACCTAAGTTTATGGATACTCAGTACCCTCCTCTCCCCGACTACACACGGCCTTACCCGCTCGGTCAGGTTTACCGGCCCCTGCTCCCGGCGGAGTTGTGGCCAAGCGAACAGGCTGATGGGCCCAACGGGACCCTTCGCCCGCAACCGAATGCCTTTTGGGCGCAGCCGTTCCGGGCAGAACCAGTTCGAATGGGCGATTTTGTTGGCGCAACCGCGCTGGGTGGCGTCGTGAATTTTTTTGACTGGTGGTTGAATCCGCACGGCAACGGGACGCACACGGAATGTGTGGGCCATATTTCGAAGGAGCGCATCGTTTTGAGCGACTGCCTGACGCACTTTGCCTTTTTTGCCGATGTAGTGACGGTTGCACCGCGGGATTTGCCCGCGCCGGCACCGTTTTCGGGCAGGGATGCTGTGGTGACCTTGGATGATGTGCAGGCGGCCGTTAAGTCTTTATCTACGGTTGAAGCCCCGGCCCTCGCCCTCGTGCTCCGCACGGCCCCCGAAGCCGAGCGCCGCAACCGCCACTGGACCGGCACCAATGCCCCTTACGTGGAAGCCGCCGCCTGTGATTGGCTGGCCGATCAGGGCTACGAACACCTGCTGCTTGACCTGCCCTCCGTGGACCGCGAAGCTGACCAAGGCCTGCTTGCCGCCCACCACGCCTGGTGGCGCTACCCGCATGCCACGCGCTTGCAAGCCACCATTACCGAAATGATTGTGGTTCCGGATGCCCTGCCCGATGGCCGCTACTGGCTGCACATGCAGGTGCCGCAGGTGGCTATGGATGCCGCGCCAAGCAATCCGGTGCTGTACAAGTTGCAGAATGACTAGGGCGTCGCAAAAAAACCCATAGTCAAGGCTTTTCCGCCTTCATTTGCGGAAAGAACAACACATCCTGAATAGACGGCTGGTTGGTCATGATCATGGCCAGGCGGTCAATGCCGATGCCGATGCCCGCCGTGGGCGGCATGCCGTACTCCAGCGCGCGTAGAAAATCTTCGTCCAGCACCATGGCCTCGTCGTCGCCGCGCTTGCCCAGTTCCAGTTGCGCCTCAAAGCGCTGCCGCTGATCGATGGGGTCGTTGAGCTCCGAGAATGCGTTGGCAATTTCTTTGCCGTTGCAGATGACCTCAAAACGTTCCACCAAACCGGGGTGGTCGCGGTGCTTTTTAGCCAGCGGCGACATCTCTTCCGGGTAATCGGTGATGAACGTAGGCTGGATCAGGTGCGGCTCCACACACTCGCCGAAAATTTCGTCAATCAACTTGCCGCGGCCCATGCTCGGGTCGGTGCTGACGTGCAGTTTGCGGGCGGTTTCGCGAAGCTGCGCTTCGTCCATCTGGCTGATATCAATGTCCGTGAACACGCGAATAGCCTCGTACATAGTGTAGCGCTTCCAGGGCCGCGCAAAGTTGATGGCATTGGTACCCACCGTCACAACGCCGTCGCCGGTCAGCGCTTTTGCCACGCCCTCGAGCATCTCTTCCACCAGGTCCATCATCCAGCGATAATCTTTATACGCCACATAGAGTTCCATCATGGTGAACTCCGGATTGTGGAAACGGCTCATGCCCTCGTTGCGAAAATCCTTGGCGAACTCGAACACCCCCTCATAGCCGCCCACGATCAGGCGCTTGAGGTACAACTCATCGGCAATGCGCAGGTACAGCGTCTGGTCAAGCGTGTTGTGGTGCGTCTTGAAAGGCCGCGCTGCTGCACCGCCGTAGAGCGGTTGCAACACGGGCGTTTCCACTTCCAAATAACCCCGGCTGTTCAAAAAATCGCGCATGCTCGTGACCATTCGCGCGCGCTTGATAAAGGTTTGGCGCACCTCCGGATTCACAATCAGGTCAACGTAGCGCTGCCGGTAGCGCTGCTCCGGGTCGCTGAACGCATCAAAAACTTCACCATCTTTTTCTTTCACCACAGGCAACGGGCGAAGGGCCTTGCTGAGCAGACGCAACTCCGTAACGTGAATACTGATTTGTCCCGTTTGCGTGCGAAACGCATGGCCGCGCACCCCCACCCAGTCGCCCAGGTCCAGGTACTTCTTGAAGACGTCGTTGTAGAGCGCTTTGTCCTCGCCGGGCGCGATTTCGTCGCGGGCCACATAACACTGCATTCGACCTGCCGCATCCTGCAGCTCCATGAACGCCGCCTTGCCCATGATGCGCTGCGCCATCATGCGCCCCGCCAGCGACACCTCCGCAAACGCCTCAGGGTTGGCATCAAAACCCTCCAGGATGGCCTGGCTGTGGTGACTAACCGCAAAGGCCTCGGCCGGGTAGGGATTTATGCCCAGTTCCTGAATTTTGCGCAGGTTCTCCCGGCGAACGAGTTCTTGTTCTGACAAATGGGGGGCGTTGGTGCTCATGACAGGCTTGCGTTAAACAGAGGGCAAAGATACGGGGAAGGAGAAATATTTAGATTGAATTTAATACATATACATTTACTGTAACTTTTTGGTTTGATGTACAGAAACAATTTGTATAGTTTTAAACTTTACCTGATAATATAGAACTACACGGCTAGTCAAAACACAACGTCGCAACCCAGGACGCGATATGGAAGCTTGATAGAGTTCAGGATGAATTTTGATAGTTTCTATTGCTCCTTCCAATCTTGCTATAAATTTTACCACACTGCCCCCACCCCATTCCTTTAACAGATAGTCAAGAATTCCCTCCAGGTCTTTAAGGGCTTTGGGAGACCACACAATACCATGACTCATAACTTATACTTATCTCTCACTTTCTTTAAAACCTCTTCATGAGAAACACCTTCACCCCTTTCCAACTCCTCTAAGCCCTCTTGAATAGATACACGCTCCTCATCGGCTATTTGATCCCACCAATCCGTTTTCTCGTTGCGAAGATTTCTAATCTTAGCAATGATGTTCTCATCAGTCAATTGGGCCAACCACTGGATGAGCTCCAATTTTTCTGCTTTAAGGTCCATAGTAATGGTGCTATTGATAATCTAACTCAAAGATAAGATACCGTTCTTTGCCCCGCATCCCCAAACCTATGACGGTCATTAAACCCAATTTTCTGGTCGTTGGCGCCGCTAAAACTGGCACTACCTCCCTGTACGACTACCTGAAACAGCACCCGCAGGTGTTTATGCCTACGAACGAAACCTTATTTTTCTACTTATCCTTTAAAAACTGAAAAGGCTTCAAATCACCTTTCACTGCCGGATGATCTTCCGGGCTGGATACCATATACCATGATCGCTTTGAACGGTAACCCAATATAACCCAGGCGGATAAGTGCTCAGGTCAAAGGATGGAGCATTCGTGAGGGGTTTTCGAAACACCTCGCGACCATACAAATCGTACACCATAACCGTTCCATTTGCTGAACCCTGAATGGTAAACAGACCCTCACTTATGGTTGGGATGACCGACCATGTGGTAGTCCCTTGTGGAAATACCGGGATGCTGGTCTGGGTAATATCCAAGGGGCTCAGCGTATCGCAGGGGCTGCCTATTAAAGGGCCAAGATCGTAGTTGGGAAAGTTGGGGAGGGAGCCAACTCCTCCAGTTGAAGGAAGCCCCTCCAAATACAAACCAAAGGTATCAAAGCCACAATAAGCAGACCCTCTGTTTGGCTCAGTTATAACAGCCAGATATTCTGAAAATTCAGGCAATCCACTCAATGGCGATACCCTCCCAGAGACATGGTAAATCTTGCCATCCGGTGCCAATTGCAATTGACCACCATAGTTTTCGAAAAATGAATCTCCAGGAAATCTATACACTATGGTATCTACAATCCGACCATCAATAAAGTTTAACTTAAAAATTGAATGTTTCATAAGGCTACTTGTATAAATATTCCTACCATCGGGTGAAAACGCAACACCATAATAGCGATTTCCATTTTTAGGCAATAGGGTATCCATCAATGTTGCTTGTCCATCACACCGGTCAAATGCATATAGGGCAAAGTATGTATTCCCCCCCTCATAACTACAGGAAATACCCAATTTATCCCCTGCCGGTGAAAAACTCATCTCCCCACCAAAACCTGTATCAAAGGAAAAGGCCATCGCAGACGTGTATTCAATTCCTTTTGGAGTGAGCAAGGCTATAATCAAGGAATCAGATCCGTCGGGATAGGTTCGGGAAACAATCCACCAATCCCTGCCATTACCATGCCGAACGGCATTAATCGCATCAGCAGCCTCAGCACTCCAAACGGGTATATTAATAAAACTCCCCTCTGTTGATCCTGAATCTGCTATTCCCGTTTTGCCTGTATTTATGCGCTTATCAAAGAGCGTATATCTGACTCGGTGAGAATTCCATTCCGTGTAAAAAACAACAAAAAGATTATCTAAGGAATCACCTGGCCAAGGTAAGGCAATGCAGCCATTGGTCATTGTTCTTCCAAATTCTCCAAGATCCAATGCTTCTGTTCCTGGAATAATCTGAAGATCAGATCCCCAAATCTCTTCATTGTTTGAAAAAAGGACAAGGTTACCCTGTTTATCAGATATATTAGCTATAGCTTCTTGCGATTCAAAAGCTATTACTGGAGGTAACAATACTGGACCAAGTGCAGAAAACTGGACGTGATTTCCATTTCCAAAAATCCAATGCGAATCATGACCCTGTGCCTGTGCTGCTCTGCCTAAGCAGAGCAGCACAATAGCCAGAACTATGGTCTTGAATCTTTTCATCGGGAGATAAAAAGCTTGTGCGTTGCAACAACTCCAGATACTGATATAGTGCGCACCGTATAGCTACCATCACAGATTTGGGCAACAGAACCAACCATACTCAATAGGATAATCACAAACAGACAACATTGGCGCATGACAGGGAGCATTTTTTAAATCAATAGGTAATAATACTCCCCCCATGCCACATAACATGATTTAAATTTTAAAATTAAAAGAATTTTAGGTTACGTTGTTGGAAAGGCCTTCATTATCCTTCCTACTGCTTAGAAAAACCATCTTACTTCCGGATGATCTTCCGGGCAGGATACCAAGTGCCATCGTCCTTTTGAACGGTAACCCAATATAACCCAGGCGGATAAGTGCTCGGGTCAAAGGATGTAGAATTCGTGAGGGGTTTTCGAAACACCTCGCGACCATACAAATCGTACACCATAAGCGTCCCATTTGCTGCTCCCTGAATGGTAAAAAGGCCGTCACTTATGGTTGGGATGACCGACCATGTGGTAGTCCCTTGTGGAAATACCGGGATGCTGGTCTGGGTAGTATCCACAGGGCTCAAGGTATCACAGGGGCTGCCTAAAAGCGCGCCCAGATCGTAGTTAGGGAAGTTGGGGAGGGAATAGGTAGTGTTTTCGCGGCCATTCATAAAGACACCAAAAGTGTCAAAATAACATCCTATTCCACTCAAGTCTGGTTTAGTAATAACAGCCAGAAACTCAGCGAATCCATCAAGGCTATTGCTTAGAGATTGTCTCCTCATCGACATATAAATTTTATTATCTGCACCCATTACCAAATTACCCCCTCTATTTCCATAAGTACTTAAACCCGGTCCCTTTATTCGAAAAATCAAACTATCCTTTAAATTGTTTAAAGGCCAAGAATATTGATACAACGAAAAGTTTCTATCAGTACTAACATATAAAATATTTGAGTCTGGAGCAAAACATGCTGAAATTAGTTGATCCGAAGGAGAACGCGCAAGAATGGTATCAATAATTGAAATATTGCCACTGCAACGATCAAAATTGTAAAGGGCCAATGTCGGCATAGTATGTGAATAAGCACTCGCACTAACCCAAGCTAACAAATTACCCTTCCTATTCCCAGTTAAATTGCCCCCATATGTACCTGTGAATTCAGGAACACTTTCTCCAGATAGTTCTATGCCATTGGGGGTCAACAATGCATAGATAAATCTATCTGTAAATGGAAATGAAGATACTTTCCGAGCTATAATCCACCAATCTCTTCCATTCGCATGTTTAATCGCGGTTAACCCCTCTCCAATTCTCACATCAATAATTTGAATGTTTTTTTTCCCATCTACAATACCTCCCAGTCCGGAATCAAGACTTAAATCGACAACGGAATATTTCAAATAACTTGGTTGAAAATCTTCTTCGTCTATCATTAAGTAATAAAATAATGAATTACTAGTATCTCCGGGATATGGCAAAAACATTGATCCTTGGACCAAATAGGATCCTAAGGTATTATAAGAATCGTGTTTGAGACTATCAGAATTCATTAATGGAACAAAATTTTTATTCCAAATTTGCCGACTATTAGAATAAAAAAGCAGTTCACCTTGTCTGTTGGAAAAAGTTGAAGCTCCTTTAAACGCATAGAAATCATCTATATAGGGTAGAGCTGTAGGCCCCGAGTCGTCAAACTTAAGATGAAACCCATCTCCGAAAATCCAATTTGCATCATGCCCCTGAGCTCATGCTGGTCCGCCAAGGCAGACCAGCATGGAAAATAAGAATGGTTCTAATGCTCTTCTCATCGGGCAATGAACAGCTTTTCAGTCAGTAAAGGGCCGTTCTCTGACAGGATGGTTACCGTATAAATGTCACCGTCACTAAGAACACCAACCTCTGCCCCAAAAAAGGTGAACGTACTCACATTAACCGTTTAACCGTAAAAGAACCGAAAATATCAATACGCCCGCCAAAACTGGTTAAACCCAGAGAACTGGCTGATTCGTTTGTCCATTGCAGTGCAGGTTCTGGTATCGGACAAGTGCCGACAAAGGTTTGAGCATTTGAACCAACCATACTCATCAAGATAATCACAAACAGCCAACATTGGCGCATGACTAGGAGTATTTTGTAAATCAATGGGCAATATTACCCCCCCCAACCACATAACCAAACTTTTGATGTTAAATAAATGAGAAGTTTACGTTAAATCTTTCACCGGTACTAATGCTCTTATCTTTGCGCCTGCATCCCACCCCATGACGGTCATTAAGCCCAATTTCCTTGTCGTTGGCGCCGCTAAAACCGGCACCACGTCGCTTTACGACTACCTCAAGCAGCACCCGCAGGTGTTCATGCCTACCAAGGAGACGTTCTATTTTCAATCAGCACTGTACCGCAACAACCACCTGCCCTATCCGGCGCAGCGTCCGGCTGAAGAAATCGTATTTGAGGAAGCCGCGTTTCTGAAGGCCTATTCCGGGGCTGGGTCGTATCCCGTTCGGGGCGAAGTGGCCACCGGGTACCTCTACTATTGGCGCGAATCCATTCCGCGCATCAAAGCCCTGCTGGGTCCGGACGCCAAGCTCATGGCCGTGCTCCGAAACCCCGTTGACCGCACCTATTCCGGCTACACTTTCTTCAGCCGCGACCTGCACGAAAAACTCACGCTGGAACAGGCACTCGCCGCCGAGCCCCAACGCACCGCCGATGGCTGGGACTTCATGTGGCATTACGTAGCGCATTCTATGTATGCCGAAGGGGTGCGCGCCTTCCAGCAAGCCTTCCCCCGGTTTCAAGTCTTCTTCTTTGACGACCTCCAGGCCGACCCCGCCGCCTTTATGCGCCAAGTGTTTCAGTTCCTGGAAATCGACCCCGACGTGCCTCTGATTCTGGACCAGAAGAATGTATCTGGTGCGCCCAAATCAAAAGCCATGCAGCACCTCATCACGCAGGAAAACCCAGTCAAAAAAATGCTGCGGCCCCTGCTGCGCGCTGCCTTTGGCCGCGAAATCCGCCACCGCATGCGCACCTGGCTCAAATCGCGAAACGTAGGCGAAAAAGACCGCATGACCGCAGAGCAATACAACGCGCTCCTGCCGCTCTTCCTGGAAGACATCACCGCGCTGGAGCAACTGACCGGACGCGATCTGAGCGCCTGGAAACGGGCGAAGGGGTGAGAGGGGCTGGGCCGCTTATCCGGGTTAAAACAAACCAGAGGTTTCATTGTTGTGGCTTCCTTTCAATTGTTCAAGGAACCAGCAATTTTCGGGTAACTGTCTTTTGACCGCTTGTTATACTTACCAGCAAGAGGCCACTCAACCCTTCGAGTTGTGCTGCCAAAATCTCCGTGTGTATATAGACCCCTGGCTCAAACATCCGTTCATAGAGCAGCGCACCACTTTGATAAAACACTTGTAACCGAATCCATTCAGTACTATTGACCGAGACATACAATTCGCTGTGATAAATCCACGCATCAGCAAATTCATGAAGGTGAGTTATGCCTGAGCTAACACCTGTAGTTATATTCTACTCTTTCAACCCTATAGCCATTGTAGCTTCTCCTTCAACGATTACTAATGAATCTCGCAGACAATGTGGTTCTACAAATGTTGAGCCAGGATACCCATCAATAACAGTATCGACTAAGATTACCTGGTAACCATCAAAATCTATGTTCGGACAACCATCTACGATTCCCTCACCTGTTAATAGCGCCCAAACCTTGGGCACTTCATTAGAAGGAAAACCTGGAAGGCTGTCACTGTACAATAGTTTTGCATCGTAAGTAATCGTAAATGGGTAAGCAATGTTATACCCCAACAAATCTGTTGCATAAGTGAGGTCGACTGTAGCTAAAACTCTCCAATTTGGCCCGATTCTAATATAAAATGCCGATTCATCAGGCTCAATCGAGTACTCACCAAACAGTGAATCTTCCGTTGCCGAACTCGCCTCTGGATCATACGCCAAATAAATCGTATCCTTTTGCCCATCCCCATTGGTAAACCACAAAGGGAATACCCAGGCCGGTTGCTTCTCCGCAAAAGCGATGGTGTAGGTTTGGCTGGAAACCGAAGCGCTTAGCAGCACAACGGCTAACACACTGAAAAAAAGACAATTAGCTGATTTTAATAAATTCATCGTCAATAAATATGAGTGAATCTAACCAAACGTCCAGTCAACCTTTCAGTGAACCAGCAATTTACGGGTAACTGTCTTTGTCCCGCTTGTCGTGTTTAGCAGCAAAAGACCGTGAAAATCAGCCAGCCATCAAAGTGAGTTAACTGGCATTAAACTGCCAACCAAGCATGGGGCAGACACTAATCCAGAAAAGGGTTGCTGAACGCTTGCTCCCTGACGAATGCGGAGTCTGACAAAGTCAACAAAAAGGCAATCAAATCCGCTTTGTCCTGATCGTTAAGCTGAACACCGCCCTGGTGGGCTAAGGACATTCTGGAATCGGTATTTAACCCTTCCTGCACGCCGGTGCTGTAAAAATCGAGTACTTCTTGCAAGGTCTCAAAACGCCCGTCATGCATGTACGGAGCAGTAAAAACCAAATTGCGCAGCGACGGCGTTTTGAACTTGCCAAAATCCGCAGGATTGCCGGTAACAGCGCCTCTTCCAGCATCGGGATAATCACCCGGCTGCGAGGCTGCGTTCAATCCATTGTTGCTATAATTTCTATGCGTTCCCAAAGCATCTGAATCGGTGGAATGGCACTGTATGCAATCACCTTTATCCATTTCGTTGGCCACCTGAAAGCCCCGAAATTCCTGATGCGTAAAATAATCCTTGCCTGCCAATACCTGATCGTATTTACTCTGGTAGGATATCAGTGTCCGTAAAAATTGTCCCAAAGCTTTTGCAACCAGAATGCTGTCGATTGGAACATTGCCGAAAGCATCCTGAAACTGGGACGCGTAAAACGAATGGTCCGCCAGGCGGCTTGCTGCTTCTGCCCAAGGCAAACTCATTTCTTGTGGATGTGCAACTGGTTCAAAAACCTGGTTCTCAAGGGTAACCGCGCGCCCGTCCCAAAAGAATGCCGGATACCAGGCCAGGTTAAACAAGGGCAAAGTATTTCGGGCAAGGGGTTTCCCATTTCGACCCGCAGAAAAACGAGCTGGCCCGCCAGAAAAAGCATACGTTTGCTGGTGGCATGTAGCACAAGCCATGTTGCTATCGCGGCTAAGAATGGGATCATAAAACAAATAACGGCCCAAGGCTACGCCTTGAACGGAAACCGGGTTCTCAGGGTTGTCAGGCATCGGTGGAAAAAACCGCATTTCCGGGAACGAATACCCTTCGCCCGGATAAGTGGAGGCGGCTAACAGCCAGCAGCCAAGCAGCAGCGAAGCAAAGGAGCCGCTTCGCCCAAAAAACATTATGGATGCTGAATAATGACCGGAACCGTTACCGTTCGCAGGTTTGTCAGCACCACCAGGTTGTACTGACCAGCCGGGTAATGGTTAACATCAAAAAAGAAGTGCGTTGGTATGTTGGCCCATTCCTGCACAATACGTCCTTGCGCATCGTAGAGCATCATTTGTTCAATAACATGGTATTGATCAAGTTTCATCGTTTTGAGGAACACCCGATCTGAAACAGGATTTGGATAAACAGAGAAGTACTCTGTCGGTTTTACTTCGTTTATGGTATGCGTGTATGTTACCGCCGCATACATATTGTCAATCATCCAGCCCTCGCCTTCTTTGCCTCCGGGGCCGCTGGCCAGTGTATAGCGAAAAGACAAACTATCGCCTACGGTAAAAAGCCACCCGTATTCAAAACACAACCAAACGTTGCGCCAGGTGTCATCCTTTCCTACGAACGCGATGTCGCCATTAGCAAGCGTATCGACGTTGGCGGCACTAAATCCATAAAAAGCATAAACATAAGGATTATCGAACGGATTCTCCCAGGTAACTCCCTTGTCAACCGAGTACTCGACAATACCGCCATCGCCCTCCATAAAATCTATCCGCTGCATCCATTGAAAGGCAAATATGCTGCCTAAGGCTTCCTTCGTATTCATTGATGCAATGAAAGTGGAGGTGTCCCCAGCGGCGTAAAACCCTTCCAACTGTGTCAGGATAGCGTTGGGTTTTGTGCGGGCTTCTCTAAACTTCACCTTATTCGGCATCCCTATTTGCCAGGCATTGGGCGTGCTCTTGTCGGTAATGGTTATTTCGATAGGGTATGAAAAAGGCAGGTCCTCGCCATCGAAATATTGGAAATACTCCTGTCCTTGAATAAGATGTGGAGTGACCACGATAGCCAATGTCGCAAGTATTAGATGCTTCATAACATACTAAATTTGCATAAATAAATAGCATGGTGAAATTAAAACAAGGACATTATTAGCTGTCTCTTATACACATCTGACGCTGCCGACGAATAGAGAGGTGTAGATCTCGGTGGTCGCCGTATCAT
>ENA-ORBV01000965-ORBV01000965.1-microbial-mat-metagenome-genome-assembly--contig:-NODE-965-length-65472-cov-9.397263_pt1 | contig 65472 bp, 62 predicted proteins | sample MGYA00237777_ERZ505514 | MGnify/ENA primary metagenome ERZ505514 (study PRJEB26160, sample SAMN06269048) | microbial mat metagenome | isolation source: Oligotrophic lake microbial mat | place...
GCTGAGGGTGACTTGAGCGCCAGGAGTAAAGCGGTAGCCCACCTGAAAATCAAATACGGTCGCGGCAGGGCTACCTTCGCCTAAAACATTGTTTGCCAAAAGCACGGTGCCTTGTCCGCCGAAAATGCGGGATTGCAAAAAGCCGCTGAAGCGCCCGTCATCATACCGCAACCGCACCAGAGCCGTGGTGGGTAGCACTTCGAGTTGCTGTAACGGCACACCGGAGGTGTCACGGCTATCAAAGTAGGTGAAGTTTCCTTCTAGTGCCCATTGCGGACTGAAAAGGTAAGCGGCTGTCACTTCTACGCCTTGCAAAATCACCCGCTTGTTTGCGGTTTGGAAGCTGGCAAATCCGGCGGCAGTTGGGCGGGGTGTGATAGCAGCAAATCCCAAGAAATCGGAGATGTCGTTGCGGAAGTAGGTCACTCCACCCCGAAAAGAGCCGGAGGAGTAGTTTAAGCCCAGGTCAAAGTTGTTGGCTCGTTCTGGCTCTAGATTGGGATTGGAGACGATCGGACCGCGAGTGGGCGCGAAGAAGGAGCCATCGATATTACTGCCAAACAACGTCAGGAGTGTGGGCGGACGGAAACCCTGGGCAAAGTTACCGCGAACCGCGAATTCATTGGTGATGCGATAGATTGCTCCAGCGTTGAAGGTAACAGCACTATCATTGCGATCGCGACTGCGATTGCTAGTGGAATCAAACGTATCAAACCGGATACCGGCTGCGAGGGTGAGCGGTGGCAAGACGTTGTAAGAAGATTGCAGAAAGATACCGTTGAAGGTGCGATTTGTTAAGGGACCTGAAAAGGTTGTCACTAAGTCTTCCGAGGCGTTACTATCGCGGCTGAAGTCGTAGCCATAGGTAAGAACGGCAGAGCCAATGGGCGTGTTGCCCTGTGCCGAGACGCTAATGGTTTCTGTCAGAAAGTTGCTGGAGGAAAAACCAGGAATCCGAAGTGGCGGAATAACCAGGGGGGGCAGAAAAGGACCCCGATTCACCACTCGACCTGGAATCGAGAGCAGATTGTTTAGGTTTGTTTGGTCTTTGAATCGTTGATAGGAGGTGCGAACGGAAAAGTTTGTACCTCCGGGTACGCCCTCGTTAATGTATGCCAGCGAATAGCTGTCGTTATTCTGAAAGACGTTTCTAGCGGCAGTAATTTGGAAGACACTGGTTGGATCACTGGCGAATCCGGGTAAATCTACGTCGTTTTGGCGGTAGCGATCGAAACGCACTTCTAACCGCTCGATTGAACTGATATCGACTCGTCCAGCAGCGTACACATCAAAGATTTCATAGGTAGTGCCTAAGGGAATACGATTATCGTTACCATCGCGGGCATCACCTCCCCGACGGGTTGAAGCTCCCACAATGAAATTCGGTCCTTGAACTTCGCCATTGGCAGCGAATTCGCCGTAACCACCGCCAAACAAATTTGGTAATTGCTCAACCCCGACAAATCAAGGAAAATCGACTGTTTCCAGACTAGTTTTAGTGGTTTCTGACCCAAAAGATCATCATTTTTGACCTTTTCAGCCGGGTTTTCTTGAATAAAAATGCCTGAAACCCGCATTCTTCCTAAGTTGAGCAATTACCATAATAGTTTGATGAGGTCAGTCCAATGGGGGAAACTACAATGGCAGAGCCGCTAAAAAAACAAATGAAGTGGGCAAGTTTTTTATCGACTCGTCCTTCGTTGGAAGCGGCGATCGCTGAGGTGGTGCAGCAGACTCAAGCGGCACTGCAAGATTCACCTGACTTAGCATTGATTTTTATTTCATCTGCCTTTGCCAGTGAATATTCTCGGTTAATGCCCTTGCTGCAAGAGTATCTGCCAGGGGTGCCCCTGATTGGCTGCGGTGGTGCTGGCATCACCGGGATGGATGATCAGGGCAATCCCTGTGAATTGGAAGGAGAACCTGCCTTAACCTTAATGCTGGCATCACTCCCAGAGGTTCACGTCCATACGTTTCATCTCATGCCTGAAGAATTACCTGACTTAGATAGCTCTCCAAGGGCTTGGGCAGACGCGATCGGAGTTTCTCCGGCTGAACAGCCCCAGTTTGTGCTGCTGGGTGACCCGTCGTTTGGGCGACTGAATGACTTGCTGCAAGGGCTAGATTTTGCCTATGCAGGATCTACGAAAATTGGCGGCTTGGTCAGCGGCAGTATTACCAATTCTGGCGGAATTTTTTGTGATGATCGCCTGCATCAAGAAGGGATGGTTGGTGTGGCATTGAGCGGCAATATTGTGCTGGATGCGATTGTGGCGCAGGGATGCCGTCCCATTGGTCAGCCTTACTTGGTGACTGAGGGTGAGCGCAATATTATGCTGGCATTGGATCAGGCAGATCTGAGTTTCGCGTCTACTGGAGGCGGGTCGAGGGTGTCTCAAAAGGGGACACCGCTGGAGGTACTGCAAGACCTGATTCAAACTTTAGATGAGGGCGATCGCGAGTTAGCGCAGCACTCATTGTTTATTGGTGTCGCCCAAAGTGAGTTTAAGCAAACGCTAGAACAGGGCGATTTTTTAATTCGGCAGTTGATTGGAGTCGATCCCAGAGTAGGGGCGATCGCAATTGGCGATCGCATCCGCCCCGGTCAGCGCGTCCAGTTCCATCTGCGCGATGCCAAAGCCTCGGCAGAAGATCTAGAAACGTTGCTGCTCCGCTACACTTCCAGCTATCCTGCTGATACTTTATCGGGCAGTGGAGCCTTGATGTTTTCTTGCACTGGCAGAGGCGAGGGGCTTTACGGTCAGCCTGATTTCGATTCTCTCTTGTTCAATCGCTACTTGCCAACTCTTCCTCTAAGCGGCTTTTTCTGCAATGGCGAAATTGGTCCCGTTGGCGGCAGTACCTTCCTGCATGGGTTTACCTCAGTATTTGGAATCTTTCGGCAGCCGTGACTCAAGCGGGGTGCGAAATACAAAGTGCTAGGATTTCACTTCTCACTTTTAACCCAAGATTTACGCTGACTTTGATATGCCTGCCTATAATGATTGCCTCTAGATATTTGTGCGCGTGTACGATCTGGATCGCTAAAATCACATCAAACTGCTGATACAAAACGCTTGATCTATGACTTCTGATACTTCAGTTCCCGCTTCTGCCTCAACTATTTCTGATGTCGCTCCAGAGATAGCTCCAATCGTTCTCGATTTAGAAGGCAACGCTTCGACGGAAGCAACCCCTGAGACACCCGCAGAGGGTTTGCAGGAGCGCGATCTTCAGGTGCGGCTCAAAAGTGAGGGTGGCAAACTCTTGCTGATGCTGCCACCGGAAATGGAGACAGAAGAGGAGAATCCTGCGAGTTCTTTAACTTGGTCGGAGGTGTTGCAGCAGCTTAAACAGCGGTTGAATGCAGGCGAGCGGCTCTGGCTGGCAGACACTTCGGTTCATTTGATTGCCCGCGATCGCTTGCTGGATGGTCGCCAACTTCAGGCGATCGCCGATGCCCTCACCGATGCCCAACTCCGCCTCACCCGCGTCTATACCAGCCGTCGCCAAACCGCTGTTGCCGCCGCCACCACAGGCTACTCGGTGGAGCAACAATCCTCCATTGCCCAACTGAACCCTTCTGGCGAGTCTGCCCAGGCAATGGAAGAACCGCTATATTTACAAACCACGCTGCGGTCTGGCGGCGATGTTCGCCACAATGGCACCGTGATCATTTTGGGCGATCTGAATCCCGGCAGTTCCGTCGTTGCCACGGGCGATATTCTCATTTGGGGTCGTTTGCGCGGCACTGCCCATGCAGGCGCGAAAGGCAATGCCCAATGTCTGATCATGGCGCTGCAAATGGAACCCAACCAGATCCGCATCGCTGATTTTGTGGCTAGGGCACCCGAAAACCCTCCCGCCCAACACTATCCCGAAGTTGCCTATGTTGCTCCCCAAGGCACTATCCGCATCGCCAGAGCCTTAGAGTTTTCCCGCTCTCAAGCAGTCGGCGATCGCAAATAGGGGTGAGGATAAGCGCGATCGCCCTACGAAGCAAGCACCGTGATAAATTGGGTTCAGTAAGCATGATATGGGGTTGCTGACGACGATGTTGAGCAATTAAAGCTCTAAGAAAGCGATCGCTCCTTATAATCTATGTCTGAAATCAAGTCAGATAATCAGTTTTACAAGCTTCGTGATGCTGCATTTCTAGATCTAGAAGCCGCAGAAGAAATATTGAGAGAAGATCCTGCCAGCATTGATGCAAAAAATTCTATTGGCGAGACAGTCTTTCACTTTCTAGCGGTTGAAAACGCAATAGAGTCTGTGCGACATCTGTTAGAGCAAGGATCTAACATAAACACTACCAACGATTTTGGCGATACTCCTTTGTCTGAAGCCGCAGGTCTTGGATATTTAGAGATGTGTCGCTTCCTGCTGGAATGCGGGGCAGATCTGCGAATCCACAATCAATATGGAAATACAGCTTTAGCGGAGGCTGCGGAAACAGGGCAAATTGCAGTCGTGGAATTACTATTAGGCTATATCGGTGACGACGAAGACATAAACACTCACTTTGGCGGCATCACAGCGATGATGCTCTTAGAAAAAGAAAGTCAGGTTGTAGAGTTGCTGAAAGCACGGGGTCTCAAGAATCCTTATGCAGACCTATAAAGCTAGCTCAAAAGCGCGATCGCCCAATGGCTCCCTTTTTCCGTAGATAGGTTTAGTAGAATAGTGGAACAGCCTTTCCCAAAATTTCCATGACTTCCCAAAAGCTAGAAGCCCAGCTCCATGCTTTGACCCTTGCGGAAAGAGCCGACGCAATCCAAATTCTGACCCAAACTTTGAGTACTCGATCGCAAGGCATCACCAAAACACCGGGTGTTATCGGCGGCGATGCTTGTATCGCTGACACGCGCCTCCCTGTTTGGTTGTTCGTCAGTTTGCGGCATCAGGGCGCATCGGATGCAGATCTTCTAGAAGCTTACCCTCACCTCACTGCTGCTGATTTAGTTAACGTTTGGGCATATGCCGATGCTCACCCAGAGGAAATTACTAAAGCCTTGCAAGAGCAAGAAACCGCCATGCAGTCAGATCCGTAGCGATGGTGAAGCTCTATGCAGATGAACAATTTCCTCGCCCTGCCGTAGAACATCTTCGTAGTCTTGGGCATGACGTTTTGACTGTTCAAGAAGCAGGTAATGCAAGCGCATCCGATCCTAAAGTTCTTGCCTTTGCGATCGCTGAGAATCGCGTCGTCCTAACGCAAAACGCCGTGATCAGGTTGAAATCATACCGATCTCAACCTGATCACTCCGGCATCATCATTGGTTCTGATGATCAGAACTTTTTCAGGCTTGCAGAGCGAACTCATGGAGCGATTTTTGCTGAAGAATCTTTACAGGGCAAGCTCATTCGGGTCGTGCGACCTGCGTAGTTATTATAAGTCGCGTAGATTAAGGATCTAATCCCTACTTTTCACCATCTTTGCGCTTTTCGAGTATAAGGAAGCCAGGTTTGATATTGTTATATAACTCAGGGCGTTTCCGTGGGTTGCGACAAGCGTTTAGTTGTTTAGTGAAAAATCTCATTCCATGAGTCGCGTTATTGTAGTTACCTCTGGCAAGGGTGGTGTGGGCAAAACTACCACCACCGCCAATTTGGGTATGGCGTTAGCAAAGCGAGGTCGCAAGGTGATTGTGATCGATGCGGATTTTGGTCTACGCAATCTCGATTTGCTGCTGGGGTTGGAAAATCGGGTTGTCTATACTGCCGTGGATGTGCTGGCGGGGCAATGTCGTTTGGAGCAGGCATTGGTCAAAGATAAGCGCTATCCGACGTTGATGCTGCTACCAGCGGCGCAGAACCGGACGAAAGATGCCGTCAAGCCGGATCAAATGAAGCAGTTGGTGAATGCGTTGACGAAAGCGTTTAACTATGTGCTGGTGGATTGTCCAGCGGGAATTGAGATGGGTTTTCAAAATGCGATCGTGGCAGCAAAAGAAGCCCTGATCGTCACCACGCCCGAAATTGCGGCGGTGCGGGATGCCGATCGCGTGATTGGGCTGCTCGAAGCTAACAACATCAAGCAGGTGCGCCTGATTATCAACCGTCTGCGCCCTGCAATGGTGCAGGCAAACGACATGATGAGCGTGGCAGATGTGCAGGAAATTCTGGCAATTCCTTTAATTGGTGTGGTTCCCGATGACGAGCGTGTGATTGTGTCTACTAATAAAGGCGAACCCCTTGTCCTGTCAGAAATTCCCTCCTTAGCAGGAACCGCCTTCGAGAACATCGCCCGTAGACTAGAAGGTGAAACCGTTGAATTTATGGATCTGAGCGTACCAAACGATGGGTTACTCACTCGTCTTCGCAAAATGTTCTCAACAAAGCTTTTCTAAAGTCGTTATTCCCCCACTCTACCCTCCTGCTTCATGTTATTTGAACTGATCGAACGTCTCTTTGCTCGCCCCACCAACAGTCGTAATGACGTGAAGAACCGATTGAGATTGGTTTTGGCACACGATCGCGCCGATTTGCCACCTCACCTGATCGAATCCATGCGGAAAGAGATTCTGGAAGTCGTTTCTCGCTATGTTGAGCTAGACACCGAAAGCATGGAATTTGCCCTGGAAAGCAACCAGCGATCAACTGCCCTGATTGCCAACTTACCTATCCGCCGGGTGATCTCCTCCACAGAACTCGATCGCCCCGCCACCGCAGACATTGCCATCCCAGAAGTAAGCTTAACCGAATCGGGCGACCCGATCGCGGCATCTACTCCTGACCCTTCATCAGAAGCAACGCTCAGCACTGCTGTACCATCTGAAACAGCTCTAGAGAGTTCCGTAGAAGCGGCAGATCTCGAATTGCCCGCTCCCCCTGTGGAATCCGTTCAACCAGAATCGGCAGCTTAACCTACTCCCCTTCTAATCCTGTGATTACTGGACAAACAAAACTACTGGGCGTAATTGGGCATCCGGTGTCTCATTCCCTGTCGCCTGTGATGCACAACGCCGCGATCGCCCATCTTGGCGTAGATTTTGCATATTTGCCGTTGCCCGTGCAGCCAAAAGATTTAGCCGAAGCGATCGCTGGTTTTGCGGCGATCGGACTACAGGGCTTCAACATCACCATTCCGCACAAGCAAGCAATCATGCCGTTTTTGACGGAAATCAGCCCTATCGCTCAGGCAGTCGGTGCAGTGAATACAGTCTGGCGAACCGAGCAAGGCTGGAGCGGCACCAATACCGATGTGATTGGCTTTCTAGCTCCACTCAAGCAGCTTAATCAGCCTTGGACAGAGACAGACGTGGTGATTTTGGGAAATGGCGGCGCAGCACGAGCCGTGGTTGCAGGCTGTGCCGAATTGGGCTGTCGATCAGTTCATGTCGTCGGACGCGATCGCGCTAAACTCGCAGTCTTTCAGCAAAGCTGGGCAAATTCAGCCACCGCAACCTTGCTCCAAACCCATGAGTGGCATGACTTAGCAAAGCTTTTACCCACAGCAGGCTTAATCGTCAACACCACTCCCATTGGAATGCATCCTCACGGTGATCAGTCGCCTGTAGAGTTTCCCCTGCTAGAAATGCTGCAACCGGGCGCGATCGCCTACGACCTGATCTATGTGCCGCAGCCGACGCTGTTCTTGCAGCAGGCAGTTCAACGGGGCGCGATCGCGATCGACGGTCTAGAAATGTTGGTGCAACAAGGAGCCGCTGCCCTAGAAATTTGGCTCCAGCAGCCTGCACCAGTAGATGTGATGCGGCGATCGCTTCAAAAATACTTGGGCTTAGATTAGCTATTACACCAACCCGGCTCGAAGTGCGACAACCGCTGCCTGAACGCGATCGTCCACTGCCAGTTTATTCATAATCCCGCGCACATGGGTTTTGATTGTATTCGGACTGAGATAAAGCGACTCCCCAATCTCGCTATTGTTTTGCCCTTCCACCAGCAGCTTCAGCACATCCATTTCTCGCTCGGTCAGGTGTCCTAGATGAACATCAGGAGCGGGAGGCTTGAGATTCTCCAATACTGTTCGAGCGATTTGCGGATCGAGATACACCGCCCCAATTTCAGCCGCAGAAATAGCAGCCAGCATTTGCTCAATACTGGCTCCCTTGACACAGTAAGCATCTGCGCCGCTTGCCAATGCTGCCATTACCTGAGTTTCGTCCGTATGTGAGGTGAGTATCACCACTCGCACAGTCGGTAGCTGCTGCTTAATTTCTTGGGTTGCAGCAATGCCATCTTTGCCTGGTAAACCAATATCCATAATAATTAAATCAGGTTTGTGCTTCAGAGCCGATCGCACTCCCAAAAAACCATCCTCAACAATTTCCACAATCTCAAACTGTGGGTAGTCTGACAAGATGTGCTCTAACCCTAGCTGAATCATCGGGTCATCTTCCACAATCAAAATTCGTAAAGGCTTGACACCAAGGGGCATTGGTGATTTGCTGGGGTCTACCACGGTCAATTCTCCGCAAAAACTGGTGCGTACAGATGCTCCTTCACACTCTATATTGCCTGTTCAAACAGCGGTAGTGTAAACCAAAAAGTTGAGCCAGTTCCAGGATGACTGATGAGTCCAATTTGTCCGCCATGAGCCAGGATGATTTGACGGCAAAGATAAAGTCCTAACCCTAAACCCACGGTGCGACGGGCTTGCTCTCCCCGCTGGTAGAGTTCAAATATGCTGGAGGATTGTTCAGGGGGAATGCCCACTCCATTATCTTGAACAACGCAGCGCATCATAGAACTAGTAGATTGAGGAACTTGCTCAATTTGAGCCGTTAGAGTCAGGGTTACCCTTGGAGGATTATGTTTTAGAGCGTTCGCAATCAGGTTTTCGTAGACACGCCAAAGTTGGTTGGAATCAGCGTTAACTAGCGGCAGGGTGGAGGAAAGTTGATTTTGCAATATTGATTCATCTTGCTCCAGCATGGGTTGCCACTCGATCGCAAGTTGACTGACCAACGTGAATAAATCCACTGCTTGGCGCTCTAGCCTGATTCCGCTCATCTCATTGGCATGAGTTTCTAAAAGGGAATTAATCAGAGCAAGTTGGCGATCGTGGCTTTGAATCATCCGTTGTAAAATCGAACGAGAAACCGCAACCGATCCTTCATTCTTATCCGCTTCTTTTTGCAAACTTTTAAGCACCATCAGTCCGCCTGTGACAGGATTCCGTAGATCGTGAGAAACAGCATTTAGAAAAATCTGCACGGCTTCTTGGGCTTTTTGGCGATCGCAAATTTCGGCTTGTAGCTGCTCAGTCTGAATTTGAAGCTGATTTTGCAATTTTTGAATCGCTAGGTGAGTATCCACTCGCACCAGAACCTCTTCAATTTCAAAGGGTTTGGTGATGTAATCCACAGCGCCCACTTGAAACCCTTTGACCTTATCAAACACATCGGATAGCGCCGTCATAAAAATAACTGGAATAGCTTGAGTTTCGGGAACAGCCTTCAGACGGCGACAGGTTTCAAAACCATCAATTCCTGGCATCATCACATCCAGCAAAATCAGATCAGGCTTGGCATAAGGAATTTGAGCGATCGCGCTTTCCCCATCCTGCGCCACGCGAACTTTGTAGCCCGCCTCGCTCAACGATTGCACCAAAATGCTTAAATTAGTGGCGTTATTATCCACTAGCAAAATCACACTCGCCTCAGCACTGTTGCTATTCATCCAACTCCCATTAAGCGCCAACAACAGCCTACTTTCAACTCTGCTCTAAAAACAATCCATAGAAAAACTCTGAAGACATCAAGTCATACTACAATTGTAATACGAAACACTTTAAAACATACGGAGGCACCCCAATGCATACACTCACCCGAACATCCACCACCGAAATGGAAGTGACCAGCATTCGTTTGGAGCGAGAGCTAAAAGAAAAATTAAAAGAATTGTCTGGTAATCAAGGCTATCAAGCGCTAATTCGAGATATTTTATGGAGCTATATTCAGCAAAAATCCGGCGACTATCACGCGTTAGTTTCTCCTACGGAAATTCGAGCGACGATTGCCGCCACTGCTCGGCAGGAGGAACGTTGCGCCCTGACTGGCAAGGTGATTCCATCAAATGCGGCAATGCTTTTAGGATTTACGCTCACAGGCGCAATGGTTCCCCTCAGTGCTGACAGCATTTCTTGACATTCCTGCTGCTGAATCGCGTGGTATTTTTGGTTCGCCGATGTGGTTTGCTCATAATAGGCTTTCTCCAATCCAAAGAGATTTTTCACAATTGCACTATTTCAGCACATTCTTGGCTTGTGTAGACAGGCTCTATCGCGATGAAAGCACATCTAAACACTCTTGCAAAATACTCTACCCACGTTTCCAGTTGATTATTAAGAATTTTTAGAAGTTTGAAACAGGGACACACTTCGCAGTAGAGTTCTAAGAATAGAATGTCCTAAAAACCTTAGATATAGGATTCGTTATGACAGGTTCATACGCAGCTTCGTTTTTGCCTTGGATTTTGATTCCTGTAGTGACTTGGCTTTTGCCTGCGGTGGTGATGGGTCTTTTGTTCCTCTATATTGAGCGCGAAGATCCTACTGGCATTTAAATCGCCTTTCACCGTCTAAATCAAAAAACCGCCTGCTTACTTATGTGTAGCAGGCGGTTTTTGTATAATTTGGTTCTGTGTAGAACCTGTGTGGGTTTTTTTGGGTTGGGTTCCAATTTAGGGCAGAACCGAAATTCATCGATCGCTAAACCGAAGAGCCAATTCCAGCATAAGCACCATAGAAAAAGAGTCCTAAAACACTAATTGCTCCCAGTCCTGCGACAGTTGCCACAATCCAAAGAGGAATTCTTCCAGATTTCAACATAAGCGTCACCTCTTAGTAAACCGAAATTAAAAATGAGGCAAGGAGCGCTTGATTCAAGCACTCCAAAGAAACTCCAAAAAGTTAGTTAAAAAAGTAGCTAGAGAAAAGAATTCCTAGCGCGAAAACCATCAACAGCCCTAGATAAAGGGAAGTACGATTTAATTCAACGGGTTGCTTGTTAGGATTGGGAGATCTGGTTAGAGGCATGGTTTTTACTACCTGTGAGTGAACTGCATGGCGGCGATCGCGCCGATGAAAAACACAGTTGGAACAGCTAGCGTGTGAACCGCTAACCACCGAACTGTAAAAATTGGATAGGAGATTGGTTGGTTGGGAGTGTTGCCAGTCATACTTACTCTTGCTGTGAAACTACTTCAAATCTAAAAGCCTTCAGCCACTATCAGGCTACTTTTCTTGAATAAACCGATCGATCTGCTGCTTTGCATCAAACCGATCTCTGACAATGGGCGCTTTGTCGCGAGTCGATGGAAAGTACTCATTCGGACGAGGAGTGCCGAAAGCATCGTAAGCCAGCCCGGTCTGCACAAACAGCCATCCAGCGATAAACAACGCTGGAATGGTGATGCTATGAATCACCCAGTAGCGCACACTTGTAATAATGTCCGTAAACGGACGCTCACCTGTCGTTCCAGCCATTTCAATTTCTCCACTCAGATTTGTTCAGATTTGTCTAAACTCTTACTTCTATCATAGAAGACAGTACCCCCGAAGCGAAACGAGCTTGATGTAAATGATTAAGCTGATTCGTTAACACTATCGTCATATTTTAACAATGAGCCTTGACCAATAATGAATCCCCGATCTGGGCTGAGGAACTTGATTTTGTAGAGGTTAGACGGCACATCCTCAATAAACTTGTCTTTCTCCCAAGTTTTACCTCCATCCATGCTCCGCAACAGGTTTCCACTCCCTCCTGCAACCCAAATTTCTTCAGGAGTGCGATATGCCAAATCTAGCAGCCCCCAACTGGTTGCAAATTCAGGATTGGTGATATCTTCCCACTCATCTGGGCTACCCGGACTACTGAACTGAATTAACCCGCCTCGTGCCAGCATCCAGAGGCGACCATCTCCAGTAAAGCCCATGTTTTGCAGCCGCCTAGAACTACTCCGATTGTAGGGCTGCCATGATTCTTGACCGGGCTGCCAGATAGAATAAAAGTTGCCGCGAGAGGATACTGCTACGTATTCGCCAGTTGAAGAGCGAGAAATATTACGAATAACTCCGACAGCTTCTTCTACCAAGGCTTTCCAAGACTTTCCGCCATCCGAGGTGCGATAAATTGCGCCAATGTTTGTAGTCATTTCAGCAGATTTGGCACCCAAGGCTAAGACCGTATTGGGTGCACCAGGAAGCTTTTCGCTTAAGGGAATACGCGACCAGGATTGACCTGCGTCTTCAGTGTGCAGCAAAATTGAAGGCTGCCCCACAATCCAGCCTTCGTCGCCATCAAAACTAACGGATGTAAACCGATAGGGTTCGTCAAGCTCAAGGCTGCGTGATGCCCAAGTTTCTCCAGCATCTGTTGTTTCAAACAGGGTTGCGTTTGAACCTACCAACCAGCCATGGGGAGAATCGCCAATGAAACTAATGTCGTTTAGGTTTGCCTCTGTATCCACAGAAATGAGCCGCCAAGGGTTGGTGGTTGTGGCTGGAAGATATCCACCGCAGGCAGTACAGAATATAGCGATCGCACACAGCGCTAAAATTTGACGTAAAACTTTCGTAGCTACACGCATCACAGTTCCAACTCTCAACAGATGTATATTAATTTTGCAATGGATTCATCACTCAGTCGGCGTAATGAATTGAAGTTACCCACACCCTATTGCAATCCATACAGACTAATAAAAAATAAGAACGCCAGAAACAGACCACCAAAGATCAAAAGGTTTTTCTGATCAGGGGTCATGCTGTTCCCAAAACCATACTTAAGATTTTCTTTAAAACCAGAGGCAGAACCGTCTGTTCCAAGATTGGAAAATCGGGAAGATCGCGCTCCGCAAACAGGGCAACGCCAATTTTCAGTAAGAGACTCAAACGGAACTCCCGGAGGAATGTCTCGTGTATTATCCCCTTTGATGGGGTCATAGACATAGCCACAAGCTTGACACTCGTGCCGATCTAGGGGTGGGTCAACCGTTTGGGTACTCATTGTTTTACCATTGATCGCTCATAACCTAATCGCTAACTTACAGACAGCCATGCCGATAAAAGAAAGAAAGAAATTAGGCGAATCTAAAAGCACTATTAAATTATGATACGACCCTTAGGGCATTGGTGCTAACAATCAACCGTAAACTGACCCGTCTGCGGACGCGATCGCAAACCTGTAAAGTTCAAACAGAACCTTAGAACCCTAAAAACTTAGATATGGTAGAGTGCCGCACAACTCATGTTTTATTTGCCAAGGCATTGACCCCAGTCAACCAAAGCACTTGAATAACTTCTATCCTTTTGTAAAGCCCAGCCCACCTATAATATGAAGGGCAGCAATCTCCAAGCCTTGTTAAACCGTATCTAAATGAAGAGGCAGTTCTAATTGTGTTTGTTCTTAGTGGATATGAATATCTTTTAGGGTTTACGCTAGTATGCAGCCTAGTTCCTATTTTGGCGTTAACGGCTGCTAAACTACTTCGTCCTAGTCGCCGTGGACCTGAGCGGCGAACAACCTATGAATCTGGTATGGAGCCAATTGGCGGTGCCTGGATTCAGTTCAACATTCGCTACTATATGTTTGCCTTAATCTTTGTCATTTTCGATGTAGAGACTGTGTTTCTTTACCCATGGGCGGTGGCATTCAATCAATTAGGGCTGCTGGCATTTCTTGAAGCCTTGGTTTTCATCGGCATTTTAGTGATTGGTCTTGTTTATGCTTGGCGGAAAGGAGCGTTGGAATGGTCATGAAGCCTAATAATCAGGTTCAAAGTTTTGCAATTGATCCCTCTGAGCGGATTATGAACCCCATTGAGCGACCCCAGGTTACTCAAGGTCTGTCAGAAAACGTCATCTTAACCACTGTGGATGATCTGTATAACTGGGCGCGGCTTTCGAGTCTGTGGCCCTTATTATATGGAACGGCTTGCTGCTTCATTGAGTTTGCTGCCTTAATTGGCTCACGATTTGACTTCGATCGCTTTGGGTTGGTGCCGCGATCGAGTCCTCGTCAGGCTGACCTGATCATTACAGCAGGCACAATCACCATGAAAATGGCACCTGCTTTAGTGCGGCTGTATGAGCAAATGCCCGACCCCAAATATGTAATTGCCATGGGTGCCTGCACCATTACAGGCGGCATGTTCAGCGTCGATTCGCCCTCTGCCGTGCGGGGTGTGGACAAACTCATTCCTGTAGATGTCTACCTGCCGGGTTGTCCTCCTCGTCCAGAAGCAATTATTGATGCAATCATCAAATTGCGTAAGAAGATTTCAAATGAATCCATTCAAGAGCGGGGGATGCTGCAACAAACCCATCGCTACTACAGCACAACTCACACCATGAAAGTTGTGGAACCAATATTGACGGGAAAATACCTCCAGTCTGGCACTCGTGAAGCACCGCCTAAAGAATTGATGGAAGCAATGGGGATGCCAATTCCACCTGCCCTGCTGACCGCTCAGAAGGAGGAAATTGGTCGTGGTTGAAGCACAAGCAACGCCAAACCCAGCCCCGATTGTTGAAGCTGGCAAGATTTCTAAGTGGTTAATCGAAAATGGGTTTGAGCATGAATTTTTAGGGCTGGATGCCTCTGGGGTTGAAATGTTAACGGTCGATCGCGACTTCTTAATCCCCATATCAACCGCACTCTACGCTTATGGATTTAACTGCCTCCAATGCCAAGGCGGATACGATTCAGGTCCAGGGCAAGATTTGGTTAGCTTTTATCATTTGATCAAAATTGCTGATAATGTCGATCGCCCTGAAGAGGTTCGAGTTAAAGTCTCCTTGCCTCGCGCCAATCCTTCCATTCCATCGGTTTACTGGATCTGGAAGAGTGCAGATTGGCAGGAGCGAGAAACCTACGATATGTATGGCATTGTTTATGAAGGGCACCCCAACCTAAAGCGAATTTTGATGCCCGAAGATTGGGTGGGTTACCCGTTGCGGAAAGACTACATCTCCCCTGATTTCTATGAACTTCAGGATGCTTACTAGGGAGTTATTCCCTGATTAGCTTTTAAATGCAAAGCTGTGTCGTTAAGTCTACACAGCTTTTTTTAAGAACTCTGTGAGTTGATATCAAGAAAACGCGATCGCATTCCTTGAAAGCTTATACCTAGGCGACTTACAGCTATAGATCAAGCACATTGATCGTCTGGGCAATGATCATCACCGGTTCTTGATACAGCGGCACGGTAAAAGTAACGGTGGAGCCTAAGCCCTCACCCATACTATAAAAATTCACCACGCCACCCATCGCTTCTACAAGCTTTTGAGAAATTGCTAACCCCAACCCCGTCCCCCCATACTGGCGAGTTCGAGAGCCATCCACTTGGCTAAACGATTGAAACAGCTTGTCCTGCTTATCAAGCGATACACCAATGCCGGTATCCGCCACTCGAATTTTGGCGTATCCAGGTAGGTCTATCCCTTGGACTATTATCTTTTTCTTAATAATTTCCACGCTGATGGTTACACCACCCTCATGGGTAAACTTAATGGCATTCCCAACCAAGTTGAGCATCACTTGTAGCAAACGCTGATAGTTGCCATAGAGAATAATTTCGTCATCCGTAGGCGGTTTTTGGATCTCAAAACTCAGGTTTTTTTGGCGCACCTGATTGCTAATGAAATCTGCAACATCATTTAACAGTTCTGCAAGCTTGACTGGACTCAGTTCAATTTGCAGTTTTCCAGCTTCAATTTTGGCAATGTCGAGAATGTCATTGATGATGTTGAGCAGATGTAAAGCTGAACGATAGGATTCACCAATGAATTCAATTTGTTCTTCAGGATCGTCTGCCATCCCATCTAGCACGAGCTTGAGAAATCCAATCATGCCGTTGAGTGGAGTTCGCAGTTCGTGAGAAGTATTGGCGAGAAATTCACTTTTCAATCGAGAAGTTTCTTCAGCCTGTTCTCTAGCTTCTTCTAATTCGCGATGTTTTTGCAGAAGGTTCCTATTTGCTTTTTGCACTTCGGTTGCTAAAGATTGGCTCGCGGAGATCAAGTTAGCGTGAGCGATCGCGGTTCCCACTTGATCTGCCAGCTCTTGAACAAACTCTAGCTCTACCTCCGTCCAACGCCGGGGCTGGTCATCTTGATACACCACAATCAACCCATTAGGCTGATCTTGATAAGAAGTTCTCACAATTAGCATTGAGTACTGCATTAGCCCGCGCAGTGTCGGGGGCTGTTGAGGCGTTTCTTGATCCAATGCTCTAGGTTCATGCCGCAAATTCACAGGCTTCAAACTCATCAGCGCTGCTTGCAGGTCGGCATCATCTGGCACAGCGAACTCCAAACCCTGCATCTGGCAAAACGCCCCTCGGCAGTACTCAGCAACCGCCCTTATGGTAGGACTGGTTGGTTCATAGGGGAACACAACACAGCGGCTCACCCGTAATAGTTCACCTAATCCTTCAACAGTTTGCTGCCAAATCGTGGGCAAATCTAGAGTACGGCGAATATTCCAGGCAATTCGGGTCAATAGTTCATGATTATCAGCGCTAATTGCCCCTGATGAAAACTCTTCCAAATCTACACCAGCGCTCTTTGTGGGTTCACCTAACTGAACTACGTTGGGATTGAGTTCTGCTTCCGGTTGGGCAGAATTAGGACGAATCTTCCCCATGACTAAAACACTGTTGGCAATTCGATTAACCCCAATAACTGGGTTCATCGTCAAATCTGCCTGCAAGCGAATCTCGCCACAACGAAACTTAAAGCTAAACTTTTGAGCGGTTTGAGACTCTAAAACTTGGCAAATTCGGATAATGTATGCCTTGGTATTGACTGGAGCAAAAACACGACTGGGTAATTGCCCAACCATTTGGTCTGATTGGATACCATAAGCCTCCGCTAACTGCCAAAAAAACGATAGGCAGCGCCCCTGACTGTCTTGAACCATTACAAGCTCGGTCGGGTCGCTACCACCGTTGCCCTGGTTTTTTGGGGTCGTTTCTTGGGGCACAGAGACAGATTGCTGATGGTTTGCGGAAGAAGGCATCAGAACTTTAGCTAGCGGCTTTTTTCAGAGCAAGGATCTAAACGAGCGATTGATGAAGTTGCAGCTACATACAACTATATAAAGCAAACATCACCCATTCAATCTAAATCTGGTAAGCACACGCCATAAATCAGAACTGAACTACATTCGGCTCATAACTGCAAGTATGGCAAATGAAATTGCTAGATGCCAGCCTTTTTCAATCGTTCCATTCACCGCGCGGCGGAACTGGCGGATTTCGCTGGAGGTTGCGGGTTAACTCATCATCCCGGCGCAGTTCGTTTCTAAGCCACTGCCGCACAGCCACTTCAATCACCTTACTAGGGTCATTGGTCAGATGCTTGATCTGATCCAGCAAAGCAGGATCTAACCGAACAGACAATTCAACTTTTTCGGAAGCCGACTGGGAAAACAGGACAGACTCATTCATAGTTTGGATGCTAGCGTATGTTGGCTAAAGCAATGAACAACCCATTAAAAATAGATCATCCGAACTACTCTAACGATAATAAGTTTAACCCGACAGAAACGGAAACATAATCAATCTACGGCACAACTGCTTAGCATTTACAGCGCTTTCTATAAGATTTTACAAAGTTAGGCGAATTCTCGTGCTCTCAAAAGATACAGAAATAAAGTTGGATTGATGAATGTGAGGTTTCAGGGGTGACCCGTTACAATACGTTAAAAGCTTCTATATAGCCAGACATATGACTGATGTGCCCGTTTCTCGGATTCGCAACTTTTCGATTATTGCCCATATTGACCATGGTAAATCAACGCTTGCAGATCGCCTGTTGCAGGAGACGGGCACGGTCAATGCACGGGAAATGAAAGAACAGTTTTTGGACAACATGGATCTAGAGCGAGAGCGGGGCATTACGATTAAGCTCCAAGCTGCACGGATGAACTACACAGCGAAGGATGGCGAGAAGTACGTTTTAAACCTGATTGATACTCCAGGACACGTCGATTTTTCTTACGAGGTTTCGCGATCGCTAGCGGCATGTGAAGGCGCATTGCTGGTGGTTGATGCCTCTCAAGGTGTGGAAGCGCAAACGCTGGCAAACGTCTATTTGGCGCTGGAGCATAATCTGGAAATCATTCCAGTTTTAAACAAGATTGATTTGCCCGGAGCCGAACCAGAGCGCGTTAAGCAAGAAATTGAAGACATCGTGGGTTTAGATTGCAGTCAGGCAATTCATGCCTCTGCAAAAGAAGGCATTGGGGTTGCCGAGATTTTAGAATCGATTATACATCTCGTGCCTTCACCCAAAGATACGATCGCCGAACCACTGCGCGCCCTCATTTTTGATAGCTACTACGACCCTTATCGCGGGGTGATTGTGTATTTCCGGGTGATGGATGGCACTGTTAAAAAAGGCGATCGCATTCGGTTGATGGCATCTCGCAAAGAGTATGTGATTGATGAACTGGGGGTGCTGTCGCCCACGCAAGTGCAAGTAGACGAACTGCACGCCGGCGAAGTCGGCTACATTGCCGCGTCGATTCGAGCCGTTGAGGATGCGCGAGTCGGCGATACGATTACCTTGGCAGCAGTTCAGGCAACCGAACCATTGCCCGGTTACAGCGAAGCTACGCCCATGGTGTTTTGTGGCTTGTTTCCCACCGATGCCGACCAATTTGAATCTTTGCGAGAAGCCCTAGAAAAACTCAAGCTAAGCGATGCCGCCCTCAACTATGAACCCGAAACCTCTAGCGCCATGGGTTTTGGCTTTCGCTGCGGCTTTTTGGGCTTGCTGCACATGGAAATTGTTCAAGAGCGGCTGGAGCGAGAATATAACCTAGATCTGATCACCACAGCGCCATCGGTGGTTTATCGTGTGACTACGCTCAAAGGCGACGTGCTGCTGATTGACAACCCTAGCAAGCTACCCGATCCACAGCAGCGAGAAAAAATTGAAGAACCCTATGTTCAGGTAGATATTATTACCCCAGAAGTTTACGTAGGCACCTTGATGGAGCTTGCTCAAACTCGTCGGGGTGTTTTCAAAGACATGAAATATCTGACGACCGAGCGAACCACGCTGATCTATGATTTGCCTCTAGCAGAAGTGGCAACAGACTTTTTTGATCAGATGAAGTCGCGATCGCGGGGCTATGCCAGCATGGAGTACAAACTGATTGGCTATCGCGAAAATCCGTTGGTCAAGCTCGATATTCTGATCAATGGCGATCCGGTTGATCCGCTCGCCACTATTGTTCACCGCGACAAAGCCTATAACGTGGGTCGCGCCTTGACCGAAAAGCTAAAAGAACTGATCCCGCGTCATCAGTTCAAAATTCCGATTCAGGCAACGATTGGCAGCAAAGTCATTGCCAGTGAACAGATTCCTGCCATTCGCAAAGACGTATTGGCGAAATGCTATGGTGGCGACATTTCTCGGAAGAAAAAGCTATTGCAGAAGCAGGCAAAAGGCAAAAAACGGATGAAGGCGATCGGCACCGTAGATGTTCCTCAAGAAGCCTTCATGGCGGTACTCCGGCTCGAACCTTAGTAGAGCGTAGAGCGAGTGATCCAACTGCAATGAGTTCCGCAAAGGAAATCCTTGTGAGAATTCTGGCTACAGGCGCGCTGGGTTGATTGGCTCTCACCTGGGCGATCGCCTGATGGCAGCAGGCAGACAATAGGAAAAACACTGACGCAAAGCAAAGGCGCATTCCTTGTAAGGTTTGCGCCTTTCAGCAATAAAAATTCCAAGAATAGCATTGCTATTCTTGGCAGGAAATTTACGCGGGCATTAGCACGGTATCAATGATGTGGATTACACCATTGTCAGCCACTACATCAGCAGTTGTGACGGTAGAAGAGTTGATCTTAACGCCATTAGACGCATCGATCTTGACTTCTGAACCTTCAACGGTTTTAGCTGATTTCAGTTTTACAACATCAGCCGCCATTACCTTACCGGATACAACATGGTAGGTCAGAATTTTTGTAAGCTGAGGAATGTCTTTGAGTAGTGAATCTACTGTACCTGCGGGCAATTTGGCAAACGCCTCATCCGTTGGTGCAAAAACCGTGAAAGGTCCAGCGCCTTTGAGGGTTTCGACCAAACCAGCAGCCTTAACAGCAGCAACAAGGGTGCTGAAAGATCCAGCACTAACAGCAGTATCAACAATGTCAGCCATGTAGTTCACCTAGTGTGTGTTATTTGTTAACAATATTATTAATTAATAATTATCGTTAACATTTGTGAGTATAGCAGCTTAGTGTTTGAGATCGCGTATGAATTGATGTTTGAGTTAGATATTAATTGTATAAATTGACCTGAATAAGTGATCTTTGCAGTAATTGGTCTATTACAAACAGATTATTCGCAATGTTTCTGTTTTCTGCGTCAATTAGCGGCTTTTCTGGCGATCGCTCCAACTATGCAATCAGCTAACACTGAGATCGTTCTACAGCCCTCAATGCCAAGATCGGCACAAGACATTAGCCCTACAGCCAGAAATCATCATGGCATTCAGTAACGCCAAATCAGTTTTAATTCCTCGCAAAGTCTGCCGGATTTTGATCGCGCCGATGGTTTGTGAGAATGGGGGCACCTTGGCGATCGCCCACCAGTGCCGCCGTTTTTTCCAGAGATTCTCTTAGATGTTTGGCAGCATAGATCGACATATCACGCGGAACATTGACGCGATCGCGCAAATATCGCAGAGCGGCATCTGATCCCGATGGAGGCACACAGACTTCCCCAGTCATCATCAATGTCAGGGCGCAGCGCAGAGCTTGATCAAATAAGCGATCGTCAGCAGGATTGACCCGAATAATATTATTGCGGTGCTTAATCACCCGATGAAGGGCTTCCACACGAGAGGTTTCAGGTTCTGAATAAGTGACATCGGGCAAGCCAAACCAAGGACCGTTATCCACTCGTTGCTTGTTAATTTGCATCTGAGGTTCGCCGTTTTCAAAGCAGCCGCCCATTTGCGGGGGCAGATCATGCACATGGGTATGAAAGTCGCTTTGAGTGCCGCGATAGGTGGGTCGGCTTTCCATCGCGTCAAACCAGGCAGACAGGCGCGGGTTTTCTTCTCGCAAAGAGTAGCCCTTGTAGTAGTAAAGACTGGCATTCATCCGCTCGACATAGGGCGTGAAGATCACATCAACCGTGCCGAACTCGTCCAGAAAATAAGCTCCGGAAGTACGACCCAGAGCAGCCTCAACTCTTGCCGCGATCGCCGTAAATTGGGCGCGGTTGTCTTGCTCTTGCCGAGATGACCCCGATGGATAACAAAGCCAAGCGCACCAGGCTCGAAACAATAGGCGCTCTAGCTGTCTAAGTGGCATCACCTTTGAATCTGTCATGCCTAAACCGAGCGCACCAAACACCTGTTCCAATGCGATCAAAATATCATCGCTTTCAGTAATGATGCGATCATCTAACGCGATCGCGGGTAGCATTCCCGATGGCACCTTGCGCTTGTACCAGCTTTCTTTCTGCCCGTAGCAAAACATCGTTACTTTTTCGATGCGGTAAGGAATTTGCTTTTCTTCTAACCACAACCAGATTTTCTGGCAATAGGGGCACCAGGCATGGTTATCCCGATAGAGCGTCACTCGTATATCGGATTCGGCATGACCAAATAAGCGCAACTCAGCCTGAGCGCTGGTTGCACCATTGACCAGATCAACTTGATAATCTGTAAGAGCTTCTAGTTCTGTCCAGCTTAAAGGCGCAGTAGTTATGGGAGTAGGGTAAGGATTCACTTGGATGATACGCCCCTTTTTTGGAGAATTAGTGATTGGGAATCTGTTCTGATGAAATGATGCGATCGCCTAACAGTTGATTGCGATCGCGGGTCGTCAGCGATCGCGACACCGACTTGATGAGTGACGAAACTTTGGTGACTACCGCAGCCGCCCCGATCGTAGGATGCTAATGATCAGCCAAAAGCCGAGGAAACTGGCAGAGAAAAATAAAGTGCTGCTGATCCAAAATAACTGCCCGGTGCGATCGTTTGCCAGGATTAGCGCCGCACCCATGATCATCGAGCCAACGACAATGCTGAAGGAGAGCCGATTAGCAGAATCATCGATGCTGCGGCGGAGCAAATCTAAATCTCGCAGATCGACTTTCCACTGGAGGGTTTCGGAAGTGACGCGATCGAGCAGCATTTCAATTTGGCGAGGAGATTGCAAGCCCAAATTTTTTAAGTCTAACGCTGTTCGCAATAAAGCCTGCATGGGCGCTTCTCCTATAATCTGTCGTCGGAACAAGTCGGTCATTAAGGGTTTAATTTGCTCAGTCAGGTTAAATTCTGGATCTAAGGTGCGGGCAACCCCTTCTAAATTTGCCAGAGTTTTTGCATAAAGCCCCATATTGCCGGGGACGCGCAGATTATTAGACCGGGCGCGCTGAAGAATTTCATAAAATAGCTGGCTGAAATTAACCTGGCTCAGGTTGAGGTTGTAGTAACGGCGCAACAGGCGATCGTAGTCTGCTTCTAGTCGCGCCATGTTGACAGGTTCAATCGGCTCTGCCAACTGGAGGGTGAGTTGAGCGCAGCGCTGAGCATCCAAGTTGACGATCGCCAGCATCATTTCGGTGAGGGCTTGCTGGGTAAGTGGATCAAGTCTTCCTACCATGCCGCAGTCTAATAGAGCCAGCCGTCCATCGTTAAGATAAAACAAGTTGCCAGGGTGGGGATCGGCATGAAAAAAGCCATCAATGTAGATTTGCTGAAAAAAGGCGCGAATCAGCAGATTGACGATCGCCTGTTCTTCTGCTTTGCGATCGCCGTCATAGCCCACACCTTGAAAATCTCCATTCAGCAGTGGCACTCCATCCAACCACTCCATCACCAACAGTTTTTCGGTGGTCAAATCCCAGTAGATTTTAGGCACCACCAGGCGATCGCTGTCAAACCAACGACTGCCTGCCAAGTTGCGCCGCAGTTGATCAGTACACTCTGCCTCTTGGGAAAAATTCAATTCACCCCGCAGCGCCGTAGCAAACTCATTTGCCAGTGCTTTCAAATCGTAGTATTGCCCAACTTTGGTGAGAGAGGCGAGTTCTGCCAGACTGCGAATGAGTGTGATATCTTGCTCAATAGTGATATCAATACCGGGGCGCTGCACTTTGAGGGCGACCTCACGCCCGTCTGCTAGGGTGGCGCGATGGGTTTGGGCGATCGAGCCAGCGGCAACTGCTTCAAAGTTTATTTTGGCAAACACCTTCTCCAAAGGTTCTTGTACTTCCTGCCGCAGCAGCACTTCTATCTCTTGCCACGCCACCGGAGGCACGTCTGCTTGCAGGGCAGTGAGTTCTTTCAGATATTCTGGAGGAAGCAAATCGGGGCGTGTACTCAGCAGTTGCCCTAGTTTGACGTAGACCGGACCCAGTTCCGTCAAAATATTTCGCAATACGGCAGGGGGCGGAAGCTGAGGTTCTTCGGCTTTGGTGCCAGACAACAACCGACGCATATAGCCCCAGCCGTTACGGAGAACCACTTCGGCAATGTCTCGCTGGCGGGAACTGGTTTTAGCAAGGCGTAAAAACATGAGAGGAGCTAGGAATTATGGATTTGGGGCTTTAACCAGCAACTCCTCAACACTAGCAAGGATTAATCATTGTTGGGTACTCGCTTTTAATACAATGCCGACATCAGTTTCTTGCGGTACTCTTTGGTTAAAAGATGATCATCGCCTAGCAGATCAAACACGGTGAGCATGGCTTTCCGGGCACCGTCGCTTCGATAGGTGCGATTCGTGGAACGATCCTCATAGGAATCGCGGTTAAGCAGTTCCAACAAGGTATCGAGTGCAGCTTGATGTTCATCGGCTAACACCTGATTCGCCGCCGTTTGAAACACGCGATCGCGATCGTCTGCGGTTTCAGGTTCCGTAACAATCTGCTTAAAAAAGATTAGGGCTTTTAGCAGTTTGATTTGAGAGGCATACTCTTTTTCGTGTTCAATCACAGCTAGAAGAGTTTGTGCCCTTTCTAGTTGGTTCGTTTCGATGTAAAAGTTGGTTGCTTCTAAGATCACTCCACGATTGTTTGTATGTTCTTCTAACAGCGTATTTAGCAATGATTCAGCAGTGCTTAGTTGATTTGCCGCTGCTGCATCATAGACTTTTTGCATGGATGCATCCAGAGTCGAAGTTAGGTTCAACTGTGCCATGAGTTGCCGCAGTTCCGGTTCAGGTAATGCGCCAACAAAGCCCTGCTTCACGATGCCATCCACCACGATCCGGACATCGGGTACGCCCTGCACTTCGTAGGTTTGTGCCAAATCAGGGTTTTCATCAATATCTACTTTTGCCAGCACAAAATCATACTCTTGCACCAGTTTTTCCAACATGGGCTTAAGCAGTTGGCAAGGACCGCACCACTGAGCGAAAAAATCAACAATCACAATCTGCTGATTGGATTTTTCCAACACTTCAGTTGCAAAGTTTTTGCTGTTGACGACAATTGAAGAACCCATAGTGATCAAATCTCATGCAAACGTATTTTTAATTAGATTTTTTTGAAGCAGTTCGCGATCGCTCTTAAAATTAACGAGGTGACTATTCATTTTTTGGGATAGCGCGATGATCAGCGATCGCCTGCCGAAAACCCAACACCACCAAAACATTGGACAAGGTGAGAAAAGACTCTGCGCCACCGTGCAGCCAGTCCACATTTGCCAACTCTTTACCATAGGCAACTTTGGCATAAATTCCAGCCGGAATGGTGACCGCGACAAACACCAACAGCATATAAAATCCAATGAGAGCCAAGCGTGGAGTTTGCTTTGAGCGGGTGAGAAACCACAAAAATCCCAGGTAGGGAAACAGCGATAGGGCAAACAAGCTTTCTTTGGATGGCATGGGCGATTCGTAAAACGTTAGCGAAGTTTTTCACAGAAATCCCTACGGAAATCGTGCAGTGGATGTACGCTCATTGTATAGGGCTAAACCCAATCACCCCAAGCAAATCAGATCCAGGCAACAATCTCATCAGTGAGAAGGGAAAGTATGATGAAAGTGCTGTACTGTGCAATCTCTAACTAAAGTAGATGACTTCCGCACTACCCAAAACTCTAACTATCAAAGAATTTCTGAAGTTGCCGAACCTTGAGGAGTCTCCTGCATGGGAGTTCATCAACGGGCATCCGCTGCAAAAACCTATGCCCAAAGCGCGACATTCAATTTTACAAAAATGCCTATTACGGATCATTGACGATAATACCCACGATTACACTGCACTCCCTGAATTTCGCTGTACATTTGGCGATCGCTCAGTTGTCCCAGATGTGGCGGTGATTGCTTGGAGTCAACTGCAATTCAATAGTCGTGGTGAACCAGAAGACAGTTTCTTTGAAGCGCCTAGTTGGTCAATTGAAATCTTATCGCCCGATCAAAAAGCCACTCGCGTAATTGACAATTTGCTGCATTGTTTGCAGTATGGCTGTCAGCTTGGCTGGATGCTTGATCCCGATGATTACTCACTTTGGGTATTTCAACCTCAAAAAGCACCCGAAATCTATCGCGGCGATCGCACGCTGCCCGTTTTGACAAGCATCCATTTGACGATTACCGTAAACCAAATATTTGAATGGTTGCAGGTACGAGGAGGCTAAGGAAACAGTTGTTAATGGATTGTGGGATGGAGGCGATCGAACTATCAGGTGTCAAGCTAAAGCTATTGTCAGAAAAGGCGATTCACCTCAGTCATGCAAACAGCTTGTTAGTGTCGGATGTGCATTTAGGCAAGTCAGAAACGTTTCAGGCTGCCGGAATTCCCATTTCTAACCAAGTGAATCAAGCAACTCTCCAGCGACTCCAAACGCTATGTCAAACGTTTCAACCTGAAACGCTGTTTATCTTAGGTGATCTGTTTCACTCTAAACTTGCTTTAGTCGATGAAGTATTGGATGGCTGGTTTCAGTTTTTAGCGGCTACTCAAGTTGATGTGACGTTGATTCTTGGCAATCACGATCGCGCACTTATTTCAACTCTCAAGCAGCTTTCAATTGAGTGCATCACCACAGCAATTCAGGTTGAAAATGTGGTGCTAAGCCATGAGCCAAGCCCCCAACCTGGTTGCCTAAACATTTGTGGTCATGTGCATCCCTGTGTGCGACTGAAAAGCAAACTCGATAATTTGCGATTGCCCTGCTTTTATTTAGACCACGCTCAAAATATGCTGATTTTGCCCTCTTTTGGAGAATTTACCGGAGGCTATGAAATGCCGTTAAATCGTCACTCCACAGCTTATATAATCGCTGGCGATCGCGTTATTGCCATCCACGGCTAAATTGAGTAAATTCAATATCGACGGTAGGGCGCACCATAGATGGGATAGACTTGACCGCCGTATGGATAGGGTTCAGGGTAAATTCTTTGAACTGGATAGGTTTGCTGAATTGGGTAGGTTGGCGAGGAGCGCAATTCAAAGGGCGCAAAAGTTCCAACAGCAGAGTTTGAGCGAGTGAAAGTGGAATAGTTGGATGAGTTGGCAGGATATATGGGCACCGATCGCTGATAGGGTGTAGTGCCATAGCGGGGGCGGTTTGAGTAAGGGGAATTGGGATAGATGATGATAGCGGTACTGCCCGGAGTCACATAAATCACGGGTGCTTGAGGCGAATATCGATGTGGATATTGAGATTGATATTGAGGTTGATAGATGGGTTCACTACGCCTATTTTGAAAAGGTTGCCCTAGAGCAGGAGTGCAGACCAGTAACGCGATCGCGGTTCCGCCAATCGTCCAGCTTTTCATTTGTAAGCTCCTTCTATTTAATTATTTTTTGGGTTTCTTTGTGGTAGATTTCGTTTCCATTTCAGACTGCTGATTATCATCTACATCATTCCATTCACCCTCTACTTCTGCCGCCCGTAACTCAGCCGTTTTTGGCACTGAATAGAAAGGTGATGGCACGAGTTCTAACTGGCGCTGAGTCGCTTGAGGGTGAGCCTCCGTTCTAGCAGATTGGGCGGTAGTTTTCCCGTGGCGACGACGAGACACATTTTCCTCGCTGGTGTTTTCTGCTACTACTTCATACAGCAGCGCCAGTTTATTCGGATTGTTGCCCTTCCGCAGCACCCGCCCTAGCCGCTGAATATGTTCGCGGGTTGAACCAGTGCCCGACAGCACGATCGCGACACTGGCATCGGGCACATCCACTCCTTCATTGAGTACGCGAGAGGCAACTAAGCAGCGATAGTCACCTTGTTTAAACCGAGTCAAAATTTCATGGCGCTCTTTAACGCCCGTTTGATGAGTAATAGCGGGAATCAGAAATTCTTGGGAAATCCGATAAACCGTGGCGTTGTCGTCGGTGAAAATCAATGTGCGTTCAGGATAGTGGGTGGCAAGTAGATCGGCTAACACGCGCAGTTTTCCTTCAGTGCCAAAGGCGATCGCCTTTGCTTCACGGTGTGCCAGCATCGCTTTTCGCCCTGGTTTTGAGCGGGCGCTTGCCTGGACAAATCGCTGCCATCCCTGAGTGCTGCTCAGATAAATATCAGCTTCTTGCAAAAAGGCGTTGCGGGTTTGCATTAGGCGATCGTACCGTTCTCGCTCCTGCGGTGATAGATGCACTTTGATCTGAACCGCTTTATGTTTTGCTAACGCAGTACCCGAAAGCTCTTCGGCGGTGCGGCGATAGAGTTCTGCGCCAATTAGGGTGTTCAAATCGGCGTGTTTGCCGTCGGTGCGCTCTGGAGTAGCGGTTAAGCCAAGACGGTAGGGCGCGATCGCGTATTCGGCAATCACCCGGTTAAAGTCGCTGGGCAAATGATGACACTCATCAAACACCAGCAGCGCATACTGGTTGCCCAGTGTCTCGGCGTTAATTGCAGCACTGTCGTAAGTAGAAATCAAAATGGGGGTGCGATCGCGCGATCCGCCACCCAGTAGCCCAATGTTGGCATCGGGAAATGCTGCAACCAGGTGAGCATACCATTGGTGCATTAAATCCAGCGTTGGCACCAAAATCAGTGTGCTGCGCTGGGTCGCCTGCATTGCCAGTTGTGCCAGGTAGGTTTTTCCGGCGGCGGTGGGCAGCACAACTACGCCCATGCGCCCCGCTTGCTTCCACGCTTCCAGCGCTTCCTGCTGATGTGGATAAGGTTCCATTTCTAGGCTGGGCACCAGTTCAACTTCTTGAAAGCCTTTAGCGTTATCGATTAGCTCGATCTCTGCCGCTCGTAGCCCCAAGACTAAGCTACGATACTGACTTGCCGGAACCCGAAAGCGCTCAATGCGATCGTCCCAGGTTGCATATTCCAGCCACTCCTTTCCCCGTGGCGGTGGATGCAAAATCAGGGTGCCGCGATCGTAGGATAGCGTCGGTTTCCGTGCCATTTAGCACCTTCTACGCATCAGGATCAATGCCCAGCGATCGCAGTTGGTCTGCCAATTGAGTAGCTCTCGCTTCTGCTGCTTCTGCCCTTTGAGATTCCGTGTCTGCCCTTTGAGATTCCGTGTCTGCCCGTTGACGTTCTTGACTCGCAAGTTCTGCGCCTGTGGGAATCACGGCTCCCGCTGCATCACACCAACGTAGCCAGCGATAGCGCTTTCCCTCAAAAACCCCATCCCATAGCGTTAGCCCTAAACCCATTTCTTCAAACCAGGATTCAGTCAGTGCTTGATAGCGATTTGCCCGATTTTCAAATAGATACAAGTCAGTGCTGCCCAGTTGATGCAAGGGATCAAAGACGGCATAGTAGCCCACTCCCATGCGGGCATAATCGCGCGGTTTTCGACCCAGTTCGTTGCCTTCCCGGTTGGAAACAATTTCAATCACGATATCGGGCGGTTTGCCAAACTCCCAAACGAAATAAGTGCGGTTTTTCTTTTGTGTCCAATCTTGCGACACTTCCACATCCAGGCTGACGAACACATCTGGCACCAGAGGCGGCGGTTTGATGGCATAAAACACCCCCACATTTGCAGCGGCTAAAAAGAGGCGATTCGGCAAAGCAGATCCCTCACGGGAATCGCCCAACACCCCTTCATTGCTATACAGTGGCTCAGTGAGCAAACGCTGCTGTTTCTCGGAAATTAAGTTATCCACAGGCGCGTCATCCTCAATCACCAAAGCGTCAATATCTGGTGAAAGACCCATTTCCTCTGCTGAGAGATCAACTTCGGTTGTTAGACCTTGGGACATAAGTACTGATTCCCGTCACTCTAACGCTATAGTAGCGGGTTTGAGAGCATTTAGCACAGGGCGATCGTCTGACTGAGCGACACATTTTTTGCATGTGAGCATTAAGCAGTCCTGAGCCTTTGTTCCAGGAGGATAACACAATCGACCGTCCAAAACTCAGCCCCAGTCATGCTTCTACCTAACGGATAGCCCAAACTGTCAGAGGGATTTAAAGTGAGGTGATTATTCTTCCATTTGCCAGGGATCTTTGGTGTATTCATTGTCCAGCACCTTTTTAGGACGCATGATTAGCACGATTCGCCCTAAGATCGCGGCGGCTGGCGCTTCGGTAAACCAGCGAATCTGGAGCTGATCGGCTTCTTCGATCAAAAAGTAGCTGCTGGCATCCCAAGTGCGCTGGGCGCGATCAACGATGATCAACACTTCCTCTGCTCTGCCAGGAAGGCTAGTGGGCAGGCGATCGCTGATTTCCAAAACGGCAACTGGGTCTTCTGCCAGCCGAATCACCTGCCAACCGGGCACCGCCACCCAAGCCCCAGTGCCAGTGAACTGCACCATACCAAAGGAGTCTTCTTCTTCCACTATGGGCACCGCTTGCAGGTCAGTTTTGGTTAGGGGAAACTTGCCCACAACCGGAATAATCCGGGGCAAAAATTCATCTTCTTCCAATCGATAAAGCGGCAGTAACGGCTCTGGCTTGGATGACACCACGGCAAAATCGGTGAGCAGTTTTTCGATTTGCTTGCGGGCGGGTTCGCTATGGGCAAAGCGCAGCCCTTTCGCAATCAAGCGCGATCGCTCTTGTAAATCAGCTTTTTGGCGCGCCTGTTTCCAAGATTGATACGCCACCACATCACCCGGATGCGGGCTAAATCCTTCAGGAATCGTACCTAAGCGCGAAAAATCTTTGACAGCTTTAACCACATCCTTTGCTTCATCAATATCTAAGCCCTTTTCCTGCACTAAATCCGCAGTCGCGGCTCGTTCAGCCTGGGTTAAGATCCGCAATTCATACAAAATGTCGCTGCCTTTGCGATCGAACAGCGATCGCGTCGCTTCAGATACGCCCACCGCCATAATCGTGGCATGAACCTGAGCGCCCACAATCACCTGGTTTTGTTGAATCGGTTCAAATCCAGTCTCTTCAAAAATAGTTTGGGCATCGTAACCCGCTTTTTGCAACGTTTGGCAGGCTTGTCCCCATGACACCCAGCTTCCCTGCTTGCGACGAAGATTGAGAAATAGTTCTGAGGCGTTGATCTCAGGTTTATCGGGAGTGGATGCATCATCGCGGGAGTTTTCAGTCATCGGTTAAGGTTGGTGAAGAGTTTGAATTTAACAAGTTGACGGTTCTTCCTGTCTCAAGGCATTATAATTGATGCACAAGGGGCTATAGCACAGTTGGTAGCGCGTCTCAATGGCATTGAGAAGGTCAGCGGTTCGAATCCGCTTAGCTCCATAGAAAGTACAATTCACAATAATAGACAGGTTTTGATTTAAGAGATCTTTTAGGCAGCACCGCTGGAAGATGGGTAATGAGTGATTGAAAATGCCCGCCGCCGTGCCGAGTCGATTATGAACGATGGTAAAGCGCAGTGTTACTATTACGCGATCACTGGCTGCGGAGAGTTCGGGTTGCCCATTTCCAGTTAGGACAACAGCAGGGTAGTGCCCTTACGTAAAGGACAAAGAAAAAAGCACAGTCCTGGGAGCCTTACCTAGCAGGACTTCTGAAAATAGCGCTTATTCTCCAGCCTTTAAGAAATAGGACTACCGCCAATTGCTCGACTCAGTTTTATGGACGCGCTAATTCACCCGCTGCCATTGATGTCATTAGAGATCAGCTTATGCAACGGGGCGGGAGTGGCAAGGATATTGCCAACCTAGAAAGAGGACAGTTCTATGCTGTTTCGGAAGCACTCTCAACGCCGACTAAAATTCAGTCGCCCCTTTGTTTGAGCTATCCTATCATCCATTGAGTCCTCCTGATGAGGTAGAAGTGCTTGCATTAGCGAGAGCTTCACGAGAAGCTATCTTTTCTCCATGAGGACAAACTTTAAAGACTATTTGCGAACGTACAAGTACAATTCGCAATAATAGTACAGATAACAATAAGCAGGGTTAGCTGCTATGACTTTTGATCTGTCCCGTATCGATCGCATCACAGACTACGACGAGGCGATTGATGCCTTGGAAGAGTATGTTGAAGATTTGGTTGATGAATTTGTTGAAGCGCCTGAAGGCAAGGCATATCTAGCCGCCTATCCTGAGACGGCAGAATCTGTGGGGGGGTGGATTGATCAGCTCCTTTATTTTGGCTATGCCTATCAATCTGCAACGTTGCCGCGCATGACGAAAAATGATGTCGAGGCGATCGTCACTGAGCTATTTCCTCGAAAAGTTTCTTTGCCCGATCCAGAAGACGCAAATACAACAATTCCTGAATTAACTGCTTTTTGGCAATTTTTGAAACGAGAGTACAAGCACCCCAACGCCAGCAAAATTCTGAGTTTTCTCAAAAAAATTCAGCCCAAGTTCAAGCAACTGATGACTGATTCCAGCAAGTTTGGCATTGCCAAGTCTTTCCTATCTGCGGGGATGGCAGCAGGCTTTGATATGACATCGAATGAAGAGGTGCAGGCATTTCAGACGCAATATAACGCGAGTCTGCGGGATGGAGCGGTTAATACACCACCAAATGCATTACCACCATCTGTGGCATCTATGCTTGGCAACATCAACTTGCCAGCCGATAATGTACCCGGAGCGATGCCGCCGCCAAAAAAAATTGCTGCACCTAATGAATGCGATCGCAAAAGTAATCGGGTTTGCCGAGCAGGTTGATCCATCAAAGGTTCATGACTCAGAGAACTTGTCGCTATTAGAACCCGAAGTTGGCTTTAACCAGGAGCTGCGATCGCAAATGTGGCAAAATGCGGCTGATGAACTACCAGCGTTATCGGATCAGGCGATCGCCGTTTTAACGCAACAAACGATTACGGAAACAGAGCCAGGAACAATCCTACGAGACTTTCAAACTCTGCTGGATTTTATCGGCGAGGCTGGAGTTCCCGTGAGCGGAACGTATCATCTCCTTTCCCAAAGTCTTTTAGCAGAACTGAATCAGCGCTTGAGTCACCCCATTCAGCTTGACCTCAAACGTCCGGTGCAGAAGTCTTTCCCATCGATTAATGGGCTATATCTCCTGCTTCGGGCAACTGGGCTAGGATGCGTTGTGAGCAAAGGGAAGAAGCATCAGATGATGCTCAATTCCGAGATTGTGCCATCCTGGAACAGCCTTAATCCTACAGAGCGCTACTTGACTCTGCTGGAAGCCTGGATGATTCGCGCAGACGAAGAGATACTAGGGGAACGCAAAAGCCCGTTGAATGAGGGAACAAAATGCGTTCAGTTTTGGCGATCGCTGCCCGACACAGGACAGAAATTTAGCAAGCAGACCGACCAACAATCGTTGAGTTATTGGCCCGAACTGCATAATTTAGCGCTGCTGAATTTATTTGGCTTCCTTGAGATTGAATCGGGCAAACCGGAAGATGGAAAAGGCTGGCGGGTGAACAAGATTGCGCGATCGCCCTTTGGGGATGCCATGATGCAGGTGATGGTTCGCGCCTTTTTGGAACAGGGGATGATGTGGGAATCTGAGACGAACCCAGCGCTGCCGTTTAACGATTTTCAACCTGCTTTGCAGCCCTATTTTCCAGAATGGCAAAATGTCTTAGTCATACCGCAATATGGGTTTCGTGCTGGGGTGCATATCTTTAAGGTATCGCTGGGCAAAGCATGGCGGCGAATTGCGCTATCCAGTGACATGATGCTGTCTGATCTCAGCAGTTTAATTCTGGAATCTGTCGATTTTGACACCGATCATCTAGATATGTTCAGGTACAAAAATCAAGTGGGTCGCACGGTTGAAGTTGTTCATCGCTATGCGGATGGATCTCCTTCAACCAATGAAGTTCGCGTTGGCGATCTTCCGCTGGTTGAGGGAGCCTCCATGACTTATATCTTTGATTTTGGCGATTGGTGGGAATTTGCCGTGCAGCTAGAGACAATTCAGCCAGACGATGCGCGATCGGATTATGCAGAGATCCTTACCAGTCATGGGGATGCACCACCGCAGTATCCAGATTGGGATGAGGAGTAATCACTGTGAACCTTCGGGTTTTGGGTTTCAGGGGGCAGGGATTCAAAGCTCAAAGCTTTCCTTCATCCTCTGCCATAAACTGAGATGCAACTTAAAGTCTGCTTTGCGGTGTAGTGAAACTCAATCCGATTGAGAATTTTGCGCTCGTTTCGGTTCAAGGACATCCACAACTAAATCGATTGTTCTGACCTAACGGTAGCGTCCTTGCAGCCGTTGACGGATCAAGCCAACAAAGTCAGCTTTTTGGCGATGGGGAGTGACTTGATTCGCTCAATATTGAGTACCTCGGCGATTGGACAATCCCCAATCCCTTGACCGAGTGCTAATAAAACCTGTGCCCGTTGCAATGGACGAACTTGACGGACTCCAACTAAGCTAATCTTTTCTAGCGGGTCGCGTTCCTCATCTTTGAGGTGAATCTCAATTCGTGGCATACTCGATAGATGGGTTGTATTACTTTATTTCTAGTCTGCTAGATACATTCCCCAGCCCTTGTCCCCGTGGAGAAGGGGAGCAGGAATAGGTATTAACATACGCCTCACCAGAATTTGCCCTCACCGTTCGGCTGAGCGCTCACGTCGAAGCCCTAAATCCCTCTCTGGGAGAGCGGAAGGATTTGTGCAGGGCACTCTAATGGACAATGGGCATAAGCAACCCTTCAAAGGCGGCAGGCAATGAGACTATTGGTCAGTAATGATGATGGAATTTTTTCGCTCGGCATTCGATCGCTGGCAAACACGCTAGCAGAAGCCGGACATCAGGTTTTTGTGGTCTGCCCTGATCGCGAGCGATCGGCAACTGGGCATGGATTGACGCTGCATCAGCCGATACGCGCTGATTTGGTGGAATCGGTGTTTCATCCCACTATCAAAGCGTGGGCATGTTCTGGAACGCCCTCAGATTGTGTCAAGCTGGCGCTGTGGGCATTACTGGATCAGAAACCCGATCTGGTGCTGTCAGGGATTAATCATGGTTCCAATTTAGGCACCGATGTTCTCTATTCGGGCACGGTATCGGCTGCCATGGAAGGCGTGATTGAGGGCATTCCAGGCATTGCGTTTAGCTTAACCAGTTTTTCATCTCAAGACTTTGTGCCAGCGGCAAATTTTGCGCGATCGCTGGTTGCCAAGCTCGAAAAACAGCCCCTTTCCCCATCAATGTTGCTCAATGTGAATGTGCCTGCCGTAAAAGCAGAGGCGATCGCGGGGGTCAGCATCACTCGTCAGGGCATCCGCCGCTACGTGGATGTGTTTGAAAAGCGGATTGATCCACGCGGCAAAACCTACTACTGGCTAGCAGGAGAACTGCTGGAGGAGGTAGAAGACTCACCGGATCTTGCCGAGATGATTCCTACTGATGTTCAGGCGAATCGACAAAACCATATTACAATCACGCCGCTGCAATACAATTTAACCGCATCAAAAAGTCTAGAAAGTCTCAAAGATTGGGGAAAAGATCTATCTGCTAATACGCCCTCAATCAGTTGAGCTATGATGACGTTCAAGATTTGCGCGTTGAAAGGAGCAAGTAAGGACGTTGCTGATCAAATATTTCTTGGCTTTCTCTTAGAAGTTTGTAAAACTGCATTTGTTAAATGAAAAAGTGAAAGCAGAGATGACTGAAATGTTCACATTGTCATGCTGACGGGTACTTTAGGCTTGGGGGATTGGTTGGTATGATTGTGAGGCTTAAAAATTTTTGGAACTATCAGAGAAAATCAAATGTGTTTTTAATCATTTCAATTAGCGATCTGGATCACTGCTAAAGTAGCGAATTTCCATAATGCTGAGATAGGTCAAGTATGCTCGGAATTTGCTGTCCAGGTAAATGAACTAACCGAAGTTCGTCCTTGGCAAAGTAGTACTCGTTTGCAACTCATCAAAGTTCACAGAGAGATACCATGTCCAGTGCGCTAGCTCATTTTGTCATCAACTTTTGGGGAGTTCGAGGTAGCATTTCCTGCCCGGGAGCAAGCACCGTACGCTATGGGGGAAATACGCCCTGTGTTGAAATGCAAGTGGGCGGCAAGCGGTTAATTTTCGATGGGGGCACAGGAATTCGGGTATTGGGGCGATCGCTTCTATCCCAAATGCCTGTCGAGGCGTATATGTTTTTCACCCATTCCCATTGGGATCACATTCAGGGATTTCCCTTTTTTGTGCCTGCCTTTGTCAAGGGTAATCGCTTTCATATCCACGCCGCGATCGCGCCTGATGGCTCCACGATTGAAAAGCGCCTACATGACCAAATGCGGCATCCTAACTTTCCAGTACCGCTACAGGTGATGGGTGCCGACTTGCAGTTTAACGATTTGCAGATTGGGCAATCGGTGAATGTGGGCGATGTGCTAATAGAAACTGCGCCGTTGAACCATCCGGGTCAGGCATTAGGCTATCGAGTCAATTGGCAAGGATATGCGGCGGCGTATGTCACCGATACTGAACACTATGCAGATCACATTGATGAAAATGTGGTGAAGCTAGCACAGAATGCAGATGTGATGATCTACGATGCTACTTATACCGATGACGAATATTATTCAAAGCAATCTAGCAAAATCGGTTGGGGGCACTCTACCTGGCAAGAAGCTGTCAAAGTTGCCAAAGCCGCTAATGTGAAGAAGCTGGTTATTTTTCACCATGATCCCTTGCACGATGACGACTTTTTGGATCAGATTGGAAAGGATGTCGCCAGGGAATTTCCCAATAGCATTCTGGCAAGAGAAGGCATTCCGGTTCAAATTGTGCCATCCTCCTCTTGCTTAAATGGGATCAAGCCACTGAAAGAAATCCAGGTTTCCGTTTAATCAGTGAAGGCGTTGTGTGTCAGACTGTAAAGCGTGTGGATTACTTCATCAATCGCTACGGTTCTTACTCCAACTGCTGTTGCCCTCGGAAACTTTGATGGTGTTCATCAAGGGCATCGGCAGGTAATTCAACCTGTTTTGGCATTTAACGATCGCGCGATTCGTGAAACGTTAGCGAAGCTTTCCACAGGACTCCCTACGGGAATCGCGATGCCTATCTACTCCACTGTGGTTACCTTTCATCCCCATCCTCAAGAATTTTTTTCGGGTCAGCCGCGCCAATTACTAACTCCACTACCCGAAAAAATAGTTCAGCTAGACGCAATGGGAGTCAAACAGCTAGTGATGTTGCCGTTTGATCAGCAGCTAGCGGCACTTACGCCGGAGAAATTTGTTCAAGAGATTTTGGTAGAACAATTGCAGGTTTGCCAAATTAGTATCGGTTCAGATTTTAGGTTTGGGCGAAATCGGGCAGGAACGGCAGAAGAACTCCAAGCGATCGCTGCCAACGCAGGAATTGAGGTGATGATTACCTCGCTGAAGCTACTCGACGAGAAGCGAATTAGTAGCTCTGCGATTCGTGAAGCCCTGAAAGCCGGAGATGTTGCCCTTGCCAACTATCTTTTGGGTCGCCCTTATACGCTGGTGGGAACCGTTGTGGAAGGTCAACGGCTTGGCAATACCCTAGGCTTCCCCACTGCTAACCTTCAGCTTCCTCCTGAAAAATGCCTGCCTCACTCAGGCGTATATGCAGTGCGGGTGCAGTGGTGCGAAAAGGGCGATCGCGCCAGCGCTGACTTGTCAGTTCGCCCCCAACCCGGTACAGCCTTTCAACCAGGGGTGATGAACTTGGGCTATCGACCCACGGTGAATGGCACTCACCTAGTTGCCGAAGTGCATCTACTCAACTGGTCAGGCAATTTATACGGACAAGTCCTCTCTGTTAGCCCGGAGCAATTTCTCCGTCCCGAACAAAAATTTGAGTCGCTGGAGGCGTTGAAAGCTCAAATTAAAGCAGACTGTGATGCTGCTAAAGCCCTATTTATTTGACAAGGTAATTCATCGTGGGGCTGTTTTGAGAAAGGTCATCTATGAGTTGCGGTACTTAGATAGGCGTAAGTTCTTGGGTAGGGCGTTGTTTGGAAATTTTTGTAGTGGGCGATCGCACTGAAGCCCGTCGGTTAGTTATAATGACCCACTAGCCGCTTTGCTTCTTCCTGCATAGTAGGCTGAGGCATCTTGCTAAGTCCGTTAAAACTCAGTTGTGGAAACCCAGGTCGTTCTTTACATTTATTCATTTCCCTCGTATTTGAAGGAACAGCCGAGAGTAAAAATTGGTAGAACATCTGGGAGTGCTGATGCTGATCCTACACAATTAGCATGGCAGCGTATAAGCGCACAGGTTAGAACCTCGCATCCAGAAGAACCTTATTTACTGAGTGCAATTAAAATTCCAGACGAGCGTGTAGAATCGATAATTCATTCGGTAGTGTTTCAAAGATGTTGCTGAAGCGTCTAGACACCTGACCAACTGGGACTTCTACAGACCCCAACAACATGTCTAGAACACTACCGAATAATCGATCGCCCCTTTTGTCGCAGATTAAGTAGCGCGATCGCGCCCTGATCAACCGCTACCCATTCACTCAGGCTAACGACAAGACGCGATCGCTGACACGATTACAACGTTTCAATCACCTCAGACTTGGCAAATCTTACCTTCGCTAGACTGGCATACTTATCATCTTCGGATCGATAGCCTGCTGCACAAGCAACGACCGTTGCATAGCCTTTTTCGGGAAGTCCTAATACCTTGTCATAATTCGCAGGTTCAATTCCTTCCATCGGGCAAGTATCCACACCCAGCAACGCCGCACAGGTCATAAAATTGCCCAATGCAATGTAGGTTTGCCGAGTTGCCCATTCATTTACGCTCAAGCTCCGGGCACCATAGATCACATCACTGACCATCACATTACGATAGCCTGCCAGTGCCTCTGGCTCAGCACTTCTCACTTCAGCCGTGCGTTCAACAAAGTGATCAACATGCTCAGCAGTGAGATTCTTTTTGATAGTAAACACCACATAATGAGAGCATTGACTGACTTGCGCCTGGTTCCAAGACAAGGGCTGGAGTTGGGTTTTGAGCGCTGGATTAGTGATAATCAAAAACTTCCAGGGTTGCAGCCCGTAGGAAGAAGGAGTTAGGACTAGGGATTCTTCTAAAGCTGCCCAAACATCTGCCGGAATCGTTTTAGTAGAATCAAACTTTTTGGTGGCATATCGCCAGTTGAGACGTTCTAGCAGGTCAGTAGGTGTGGTTAGGCTCATGAATCAAAAACGCTGCACTTTAATTACTTGATGAGTATACTTCACACCATGTAAATGAGGCTGTGTAGGGAAGAACGGAGTTTGGAGTCCGGCGTATCTGCGGGAAAGATAATTTGCGTTTTGCGGAAATCAACGCTGGAACTTCGCACCCCGTACCTTGAAATTTATTGAGGTTGATTAATCGCGTGTAAGCCACATTCTTTTTTCGTTGCATCTTCCCACCACCAGCGTCCTTCCCGCTCATGCTGGTTCGGCAAAATGGCTTTTGTGCAAGGTTCACAGCCAATGCTGACAAATCCGCGATCGTGGAGGGAGTTGTAAGGAACTTCGTAGGAGCGGATATACATCCAGACATCGGCAGAAGTCCAGTTGGAGAGCGGGTTGAACTTGACTAGGGTGCGGTCGCCTGCTGAAAATGCAGTATCCGCTTGCACGACAGGAACTTTGCCACGGGTTGCAGGGTTTTGATCTTGCCGTTGCCCCGTAATCCAAGCATCTAGGGTGGAGAGTGTGCGGCGCAGCGGGGCGACTTTGCGAATGCCGCAACATTGATTATGCCCATCTTCATAAAAGCTGAATAGCCCTTTGGCAGTGACCATCTCTTCTACTTGAGCCGAATCGGGAAACGTAATGTCGATCGCAATCCCATAATGTTTTCTGACGCGATCGATAAACTGATAGGTTTCAGGATGAAGCCGCCCGGTATCCAGGCTGAAAACTTTGACCGCTTTGTTTAACCTGTGTGCCATGTCAATCAGCACTACATCTTCCGCACCGCTGAAGGAAATTGCAATGTTGTCAAACAGGCTCAGCGATCGCTCTAGGATTTTCTGTGGGCTTTGACCCGCAAGTTCTGTCTCCAAACTGGGAATATCGAGTGCGGCAATCGTTTGCGCCATGATGGGTGTTCTCTCAAAAAGGATCGTCTTCACGCACAGTCCATTCTACCAAGCCATTGTCTACCCCAATACCGTTCCGCAATCCTTTAGGAGAGAAATCGGCGTTGCTGATCAGAAGTATGAATTGCCGTTCTGAGTGCAACGTTGGCGTAGCCTGCCGCAGGCTGAGGATCTCGGTAAATACGTCACTCAAATACGTCACTTTGGGATGCTCGAACCCTACGGGAAGCTAGCGACAGGATGGCAAGTTCAAATTCATATTTTGATTAAGCAATGCCTTTGTTCGGACATCAGTTTCAAATGATTAAATGAATCTGTAGGGTCTGGTCTTGTGTCTGACTGCTAGAGTTGAAGGCACCCACAAGAGGTGCCCCGACCCAACACCGATCTCAGATTTTTAGATTGCCAATTGGGTCAATATTCAGCGATTTTCGGGTTTGCGATCGCGCAGCATTAAAGCTTCAAGGGCAGCTTGGGGAGTAATCTTGCCTTGCAGCAGTTGATCAACCTGATGAGAAATAGGCAGGGCGATCCGCTGTTGACTAGCGAGGCGCACAAGAACTTGAGTCGTGTTGATGCCTTCAGCGGTTCCTTGCAGAGATTCTAGAACGTCAGATAGAGATTTTCCTTGAGCCAAGCCGTAACCGACTTGATAGTTGCGGCTGAGGGCACTATTACAGGTGGCAAGCAGGTCGCCTAGCCCGGATAGACCGTAAAAAGTTTCGGGTTTAGCGCCCCAATTGATGCCGATGCGGATGATTTCTGCCAGACCACGAGTGACCAAAGCGGCTTTGGCGTTAGTGCCCAATTGCAAGCCGTCGCAGGCTCCTACCGCGATCGCAATCACATTTTTCAAAATGCCGCCCAACTCCACGCCTAAAATATCGGCATTCGTGTAAACCCGAAAGCTGGTCGAAGAAAGCGCCTGCTGCACCTGTTCCGCCGCCGTTTCATTCGCACTGGCAACCACGGTCGCAGCCGGCAAGCCCTTTTGAATTTCTGCTGAAAGATTGGGTCCCGATAGCACAACTACAGGGTGATCGGGCAATGCCGCCTGCCAAATTTGTGAGGGCAGATTAGGCAATTCTGTTTCACTGCCTGAATCGGGGTCAAGTCCTTTGGTGGCAGACACAAAAATGGTATTTGGCGCGATTTTCAGCGATCGCACTTGCTCCGCTACCTGGCGTACTCCTTTCATCGATACGGCAGAAAACACCACACCCGCCCCATCCATGACGGACTGCAAGGACTGAGAACCTTGCCGCGACCACATTTGCACAGTATGCCCTTGTTGTGAAGCTAGGGTTGCCAGGGTGGTTCCCCAAGCTCCGGCACCAAGAATAGCGATCGTTAAGGGAAAAGGGAAAAGGGGAAGGGAGAAAGGGGGAGGGATTGGATCATTCATTACTCAAAACTTTACTGCGTGGGTGGCGTTCCATGAGGGCGCGTACCTGTTCTGCGTGGTAGGAACTGCGGGTGAGCGGGGAAGACACCACTTGTAGAAAGCCGATGGATTCGCCATAGTCACGCCATGCATCGAACTGTTCAGGCGTGATGAAGTCTTGAACTCCTAAATGTTTTTGGCTGGGCTGGAGATATTGCCCAATGGTGAGAATGTCACAATCCGCTTGCCGCAGGTCATGCATCACTTGTTTCACTTCATCGTCAGTTTCGCCCAAGCCTGCCATAATGCCGCTTTTAGTGTAAACCCAGGGAGCCAATTCACGAGTGCGGCGCAGCAGTTCTAGCGATCGCCCATAGTCTCCTTGGGGGCGAACCCGGCGATACAGGCGCGCGATCGTTTCGGTATTGTGGTTTAGCACGTCTGGATTGGCGTTGAGAATAATCTCTAGGGCATTCCAGTTGGCGCACAGGTCAGGAATCAGCACTTCGATCGTCGTGCCAGGAGATGCGGCGCGAATGGCGTGAATGCAGCGATCGAACTGAGAAGCGCCCCCATCAGGTAAATCATCTCGATTGACCGAAGTGACCACCACATGATTCAGGCGCATTCGTCGCACCGCTTCTGCAAGGCGATCGGGTTCCGTTACGTCGAGCGGCTGCGGTTTCTTTTCAAAGTCAATATCGCAGTAGGGGCAGGCGCGAGTGCAGGCGGGTCCCATAATCAAAAAGGTGGCGGTGCCATGACTAAAGCATTCGCCAATGTTGGGGCAAGAGGCTTCTTCACAGACCGTATTCAGCCCTAAATCCCGCAGAACATCTTTGACTTTGCCAACTCGTTCCCACTGCGGCGCTTTGACTCGTAACCATTCTGGCTTAACAACCACGTTCAAATCCTGGTGTGTGTATGGGTTTAGTGTATCAAGCAGAGGGGCTAGGTGTCAGGTTGCGACTGAGCGCTCAGCCGAACGGTGTCAGGCATTCGGGGTAGCGTGCGACTGACTTTGGCGGGGGAAAGAATGCGATCGCCTTGACGATATCCGACAAAGCATCACCTCACAGTGGGAGATATTGAATCTGGTTGAAGAAATCCTCTGGTTCGGCAACTTTGGCAATTATTTCCAAATCCCGCACAGAATTTCCCACCGATACAGCCGTTTGACGAGCATAAATTATCCCCGCGAAGTCAATTCCTGCCGTTTGGCGACGTGCTGCTTCAATTGGAAAGTCCTCATCTTGAGAAAACATGACGCGCCTTAACTCTAGCGCTCGATCCAGCAACGCTGTATCAGAATCACCTCTGCGACCATCTGCTTGAACTGTGAGAATATCAACTCCCCGATTGCGTCATCCTTAATCGCTAGTGGCACATGCTCATCTATATAGAGCGCAATGGTCACAGCAAGCCTTGCTCTCGTAGTTTTCGAGCGATAGGTGATTCGAGTGCTTGTTGTTGAGCATCTGCTGCCCACTGGTCAATCTGCTCAATTTCAGTATCCATGTCTGATTTGTGATCCCAGTAGTATGCTAAGGCAGAATAAATTTGACTCATGGAGAGATGGGGATAATTCGTGTGAAGTTCGTCGGGACTCCAGCCGTAAGCTTTGGCAGAGGTGAGTAACTCAATTACCTTCATCGTGGTGCCTGCGATCGTGGCAACCCCATATTCATTCATTTGAATGTATTTATAGTCTGTGGTGGTGGGAGTCATGATGCCTCACTCATGGAATTGCAATGATTGAGTGTTATTCATAGTCAGGGCGATTACCCAACTTTTGGATACTTTGTCATAGTTTTCTATCGATGAAAGATTTTTGAGTAGGACTTACGCACCCGCCCCCCAAATCCCCCAATTCTGGGGGACTTTGATCTCTAGCTCCCCCAGAATTGGGGGTTGGGGGGCAAATTTCGATTGATTTGCGTAAGTCCTGACACGCTTAAAGGATGCCTGCAACTAGACGCTCTGCAAGTATAGTACAAATGAACTGCAAACGGAATAAATGTTTTAAGGAGAAGGTCTTGTGGTTGGCGATGAGTCTGGCACGGGTGTTACAGGCACTTCTTTAACCGGCGTTGGGGTTGTCATTGCCTGCCATTTTGCCTGAAGCTGCATCAGTTCAGGCACGGTGACAAATTTATAGCCCTGCTTTTGTAGACTTAAAATAATTTGAGGTAGGGCTTCTACGGTTTGGCTGCGATCGCCACCGCCATCATGCATCAACACAATGCCGCCCGGTTTCGCATTCGACAGCACATTATCAATAATCAGCGGCGTAGATAAATAGTAGTCGCTAGAATCGGCTGACCATATATTGATCGAATAGCCTTTTTTCTGAGCATAGGGCACGAGTGATCCGGTGAGGTTGCCGCCCGGTGGACGCATCAACGCCGTTCGCACTCCGGTTGCCTGATAGATCAATCGGGCTGCATTGCCCATTTCTGCGGCAGCGGTCAATTCATCCATATCTTCCATCAGGTGTCGCCAAGTGTGGTTACCGATCGCGTGTCCGGCTTCAGCCACCTGTTTGGCAATCTCTGGATGCTCTTGCACCGCTTGCCCCACCATATAAAAGGTGGCTTTGATATCGTTCTGCTTGAGGATACTCAGAACTTGTTCGGTGGTATTTTCCCACGGACCATCATCAAAGGTCAGCGCAATCACTTTTTCTGCGCCTGCTGGCGGTGTGGCTTCGTGAATAATCTGACCGCTGAATTGGCGCGGCACTGCAAAATCGAGAGTTTGGTTTTTTTGGGGTGCTAGCGCGATCGCGGGTTGAGCAGATTGTGGTTCTTCGGTTTGCGGCTGGGTTGGCGTTGCGGCGATCGTGGGTTGGTCAACCTGATGCCCGGTGGCATCCAAATACATCAGCCAATAGCAAAAAATGAATCCTGCCAGCGCAAAACGATTCACCAAAAACGATCGCAGTAGCTGAAACCGCTTCTGGGCAGGACTTTTTGCAGCTTGAGCAGATTTACGGAGCCGATTGATTCCTGGAGTTGCGGTGGCGCTCAGCCGCACCGATTGCCGCCACAGAATATCCCGTTGCCCTGCCATCCGTCCTAAAATCCGCACTTCTCGAATTTCAGCAGAGTTCAACGTCCACAATCGGTAGCAAATATGTCGCACTAGACGCTGACGGGCTTTTGGCGATCGCGCTGAGCGGCTAGTTTGCTGAAGATTGACCATAATTTTGAGACATCCGGCGCGGGGCGCTTCTGCCTGCACGTGAATGCCTTGGGACACCAGAATGCTGTTAAGCCAGTGGGCGATCGCCCGAAAATTTCCCCGCTGAGCCAACTCTAAAACGGACGGCTGATAGTGACTCGGCTGATGGTTGCCCGGTGAATCTGTGGATGAATACGTTGAATATGCCATTTCGCCTCAACAACCCGATGTACAAATGCAAACTGATTAAGGAATTAAAACTAGCCTCAACTCAGGCAGAGCTAAACGTTGAACGGCGATCGCCCAGTACATCGAAGAGATAGTTTACAGAATACCGCATTGCTTTCGCGACTCAAACCGTTGCATGGATTCACGCAGACTAGCTTAGCCGATGCTTTCTAAAACGGCGCATTTTTCTAGGAACGCCAATTAAATTCGCAACGAATCTTAAAAGCGCGGTTTTCTATTGCTTCAAACAAGAAGATTAGCCTTGATACAAATTTAGACTTTTAACTCTTTGTGCTTTTGCTAGAGTCGCCGACGCGTAAACAAAGCTAGTAATCACACTGATTTCTTCTAAGTGAAAACACATAGAGAAACAATGAGATTATCTTTGAAGTCAGTGGTTTTCCATCTCCTTAAAATCCAGCCAAATTGATAAAGACTACTTGAATTCGTGGAGATTCGGTAGTCACCTGGAAAACAAGTTTGGTAGCTTAAGTTACAAGAAAGGTTGAATCTACCAACAAGGAAGATTACATCTGTCAAAGTTTCTCACCTCATCAAAACCTTAAAGCTAACTATGAAACGCACTTTCTCATTCATCTCTTCTGCAACCGCTTTCGTGGCTATTGGATCTGCGATCGCATCCAGCATTGTTACAGTGGCTCCCGTTAATGCAGCAACGTTTAACTGCCCCGCTGGCATTGCTGATAATGTGTCTGGAGCTTCTGGTTGCCAATATAGCAATACGGCAAATCAGGACTCTGTTTCTCCAAACAAGCCGCTTACCGTTAACCAAGAAGGCTTTTTTGGACTCACCAATTGGCAGTTTGGCGGCAAGGTTGGTGAAAATGCTGGTTACGGAGGTAAAGGCTCTGGACAACAGGGCATCTGGAACATCGCTCAAGTTTTTCAGCCAACTTGGCAAAACGCGATGCTAGTCTTCAAGAGTGGAGCAGGCACATCATTAGTTGGCTATCAGATGGAAAAAGGAGTAACCTCTGGTAATTGGACTTCACCGTTTGAAAAGCTCCTCTTCGATGTCCGCAATACTAAAGATGTCTCTCACATCAGCGTTTACTTTGCCGAGGGCGGTTCTACGGGTTCCACGGGCGGCGGAAGCTCTGAGGCGGTTCCTGAACCTAGCACCATGGCAGGTTTGGCGCTAGCTGGAGCAGGTTTAGCGGCTTATCGCCGTCGTCGTGCTGCGGTCAAAGCTTAGATTTAAGCGCTCTGTTTCCTTCAACCTTCTATCTCTAACGACATAACTGTTTAAAAAAGCGATCGCTGCAAGAGGAAACTCAAGCAGCGATCGCTTTTTTATGGAGATGTGATAATCCTGGCTTATAAAATGGCGCTTTTTTCTAGGAACGCCAATTAAATTCGCAACGAATCTTAAAAGCAGAAAAGTACAGAATGCGATTGTTAGGTCTAATCTTCCTCCATTCCCGTTTCTGATGCCTGCCTCATTGCTAAAAAAGCCTCTTTGACTGGCTGGCTCACAGCACTTTGAGATTCTGATAAAACCAGTGCTTGATAAGCCTCAAGAAATCGACTTCTCAACCGATGAAATAGGTGTAGAAAATGTCGGATGAAACCAATACAGTCCAGAATGACAAACTCAATTCCTCCAGTTTCATGATACAAAGATCGGGCATAATCCTGAATTTCCTCATCTATTGACTCAGTGGTGATGAAAATATAATTGTTAACTCGCCTACCGCTTAAAAGCAATTTCTGTAGGGCGCGGTCTATATCTTCACGAGTAACTCGCTTGTTTTTCATCTCATAACTGGTGATGATTTCATCGTCTGCAATCAGAGTAATTTCAACATCTCCTAGTGCACCTGTTTGTATGTCAGCGGCATTGTGTGCCCTAAGTGTAAGAACTTTTTCTCCAAGAAACTCCTCCGCAGATTGGTAAGCAGCCGCTACAACAAGAACAGAAAGACGGCTCGTTCCCTTGAGGCTCATGTGTTTTCCAATCAAGTTGACAATATCCTCAGAAGACAAAGGCACAGCATCTTCAGTGGTGTTTAGCGTTGCAACTAACGCCTCAATCCGTTGCTGCTGTTCGTTTCTATCGATCACAAGTAATCTGACTATCTCAGCAATCAACATATCGGCAGCAACGCGATCGCAGTGAACATCATCTAGCAGATTGAGAACTGCCTGATATAACTGTGGTGGTTTGCCGACGAGATTTATATCTCTAGTAAGCGTCGTATTTCGATTTCTTAACGCGGGTGTGAGAAAAGCAGTGGTGCTGTTGCACGGCAAATTGTGTTCATTGATAAAAGCCGTAATGTAACGCTCATCGTAAGCTCTGCCTGAAAAAGCATCGGCATCTCCAATTTCCGTGTACGGCTTTCTGATATCGACATCAGGACGATGAAGTTTTGCCAGCAAACAAGCCATCAAAAAACGTACTCCTGCCCGATTTTTCAGATTACGGGCAACATAGGCGGCAGATTCTTTAATTTGCTGATCAGCAACGAGTACTTGTTCTAGGTTTGCGTTAGCGCGTCGAAGAGCGGCATTGAGGATTTCGATGGGTTCTGCCATTCGCTCATTCCCTCTAGAACATCATAATTAGTCCAAAGTATCTCGGTTCGAGGTTGTTTGACTGATAGACATCGTTTTGATGGAGATTCGGTGCAATTCCAGTCTTCGTAGAGCTTATCTAGTAATTCACACCGATAGCCAGACAAAGCTACCTTACCTTTAAGGTTAGTTAGAACTTCAGCGAGTTCTCGGTGATCATTGTCAGTCATTTCATATCGGTATGCATGAATATCCCCCCGCGAGTCATGAGGATAGGGAGGATCACAATAGAACAAAGTTTCTTCGCTATCGTACCGCCGAATTACTTCAATCGCGGGTGCGTTTTCGATTTGAACCCGCAAAAGTCTTTGCACAATTTCAGATAGTCCTTCAACACTTCCCAGCCAACGGGAAACGGCTCCTGCCATCCCCGCTCGACTGGTCAGTTTGCAGTTTGCCCATCTGCCAGCACTGGCTGTTTGTGCCAAACCCGTTCTGACTTGGCGGGCACGGACAAAGAAACGACGCGCTCTTTCCAATTCCGAGAGCTTTTCAATGGGTTCTTCAACTGCAATTCTAAGTTCTTCCCTCGAAAATGGTGTTAGCCCGATCGCTTGAATCAGGTCTGCTTGACTATCACGCAGAACTCGAAAAAAGTTTACAACTTCCCCATCAATGTCATTGTAAGTTTCAACTGGGGCAGGTTGTCGATTGAGTAGAACAGCGGCAGATCCCGCAAACGGCTCACAGTAATGGGTTGCTTCTGGCAACAAAGGCAGAAGCCAATTGAGGTGATTAAATTTGCCACCATACCATCCAAAAGCAATGACCTTGCCCATTTGCCTTCCCAATGTTAACCATGGACAGAAAGTATACACGAACTAATAACCTTGAGGCGACGATCCCTTTGAGATTTTTGCCCGTTCAGATAGTTTGTTTGCTATGAACCGTCCCTGCACTTCGTAATCCGCACCTCGCACTCAACTATTATGTTTTCGCGGTCTTTTTAGATTTCTCTTTCTGCTTATTGCGTTTTGCTTCAGCTTTAGCCGCTTTTTCGGCTTCGATCGCTTCTAGTTTTTCCTGCTCTTTTTCCGCCGCCACTTTATCCAGGTAGTAGTGATAATCGCCGCGAAATAGGCGCAGTTGTCCTTCGTGAATATCAACGATTTTGTTGGCGACTTGGGAGATGAAATAGCGATCGTGGGAGACGAGGATGGCAGTGCCGTCGTAGTCTTGCAAAGATGTTTCCAGCATTTCCTTAGCGGGAATATCCAGATGATTGGTTGGCTCATCCAGAATCAGCAGATTCACAGGTTGCAGCAGCATTTTTGCCAGGGCTAATCGGGCTTTTTCGCCGCCGCTAAGGGCTTCCACCTTTTTAAACACGGTTGAGCCTGTGAATAAAAAGCTGCCGAGCAGTGTCCGCACTTCTTCATTTGTCCAGTCGGGCACTTCATCGTGAATGGTTTGAATCACGGTTTTATTCAAATCCAGGGCTTCTGCCTGGTTTTGTTCAAAGTAGCCAGGAATAACGCTGTGCTGCCCAAATTCGATGGTGCCGTCGGTGGGCTTTTCCATGCCCATGAGCAGATGCAGCAGGGTCGATTTGCCTGCGCCGTTGGGTCCTAAAATCGCAATGCGATCGCCCCGTTCGATCAGCAAATCGGCTCCCAAAAACAAGATCTTGTCGCCGTAGCTGTGGGTCATGTCTTTGATCACCACCACCTCTCGACCACTGCGGGGTGCGGGTGGAAAGCGAAATTTCAGCGTCCTAACTCCCGCATCGGGTGCTTCAATTCGCTCAATTTTGTCCAGTTGTTTCTCGCGGCTCTTTGCCTGAGTGCTGCGGGTGGCGCTGGCACGGAAGCGATCGACGAATGCCTGCTGTTTTTCCAGTTCTTTTTGCTGCCCTTCGTAGGCGGCAAGTTGGGATAATTTAGCTTCTTCTTTTTGAAGCAGGTAGGCAGAATAGTTGCCCAAGTAGGTGGTGGAAACGCCGCGCTCGGTTTCCACAATTTGGGTGCAGAGGCGATCGAGAAACTCTCGGTCATGTGAGACAATCACCATCGGCGTGTTGATGCCGCGCAGGTAATTTTCTAGCCATTCAATTGTTTCCAAATCCAAATGGTTTGTCGGTTCATCCAACAGCAGCAGATCGGGCTGTTGCAACAAAATCTTGCCCAAGCCCATCCGCATTTGCCAGCCACCGCTAAAAGCACTTACCAAGCGATCGCCATCTTCCGCCTCAAAACCCACCTCCGGCATCAGCTTCTCAATCCGTGCCTCTAGCCCATAGCCATCCAGCCCTTCAAACTGGCGCTGAAACCGATCCATTTCGTGGAGCAGTGTGTCTAGCTGCTCTGGGTCGGCGGTTTCCATTTGCCGATGCACCTCGCTCAGCGCTTCATGCACATCGTTCGCTTGTTTGAACGCCTGCCAGAGTTCTTCGCGGACGGTGCGAGTTGGGTCTACGTCAAATTCTTGGTTAAGGTAGGCAATTCGCAGGCTATTTGGGCGAATCACCTCACCGCTAGTCGGTTCAATTTCACCCGCAATGATCTTTAGCTGGGTGGATTTGCCAGCCCCATTCACACCGACTAGCCCGATGCGATCGCCCCCTTTCACTTCCCAATTAATGTCTTTTAAAACTTCACCCGTGGGGTAAATCTTAGAAATATGTTCCAGGCGCAGCATGAAAAGTCTCCGGCGTGAGGATGAAGGAATAAGGCACTGGGATGACTTTAACAAAAAGTAAGAATCAATGGCGAAAAGAATGGCGTGATAGAACAGATAAAATCAGCCATTTTTTTAGGCGAAGCCCATGACTGCCACCCCCGCGATTGCCCAAAAACTCACCTTTGAGGAATATCTGGCGTATGACGACGGCACCGATACGCGCTACGAACTGGTCAACGGAGAATTGATTCCCATGAGCATTGGATCAGGACTACACGGAGCGATCGCTGAATTTCTCAAAGATGTCTTTCAAGCTGAAATTAACCGTTTGGCAGTGAATTGGACGGCGAAACAAATGCTGGTAGGAGTGCGATCGCCTCGCGGTGGACGGTGGGATACCTCACGCATCCCCGATGTGGTGGTAATTGGGGCTGAGCAATGGCAGGATCTCCGCAGCCGGGAAGCGGTAATCGAAGTGAATGAACCCTCGCCGCTGTTGGTGGTGGAAGTCGTCAGTGAATCGACCAAAACCACCGACTACCGCGCCAAACGAGTGGAATACAACCTGCGAGAAATCCCGGAATATTGGGTCGTTGATCCGCTGGCTGCCAAGGTGACCATATTCACTCTGATTGACGATTTATATGAAGGGCAAGAATTTGTCGGAGATGCGATCGCTCAATCCACCACCTTTCCAACCCTCCAACTCACCGTCACCCAAATCCTCACCGCATAATTCAGGCAAAGCCTTATCGAGCGAATAAACCTGCGCCGCCATTATCTGAAGACATCCAGAAGTTCTCCATCGATCCACCTCCGTCGGTAAACTATACGGAAAATTTCCGCCGATCCATCCGATTTGGGGTGGTATACAGAAGTTGTCCGCCCGTACACCTAACTTAGGATAATATGCGGAAACTTTCTCGCTAATAATAGCGTTTCACGGAACTGGATATAAATGTTACCTGTTGGGAACACTAAATCAATCGCCAGTTCTCGTAAAACAAGCTCGTTGGAACCGACACGCGGAATATGGTTGGAGAGGTTAACCGCACTGCAACTGAAGTTAACAGTAGCGGTAGTCGATCTGGTGCGGTTCAACTCGATCGCTATGTGGCTTGAGATTACTTGTTGGGGCGTGACCGGAAGCTTATCTCAATAAAGCGAGATCGCTCCAAGCTTACACTTGACAATTTGACAGCTTGAAATTTTGGTTGCCGAACTGGAATTGCCTAACAGGAGAGCCGAACCCTTGAAATTTCGTAAAGGTTTTAGTACGTCCGTTCTTTTCTAGGGTTTTTAGTCGCATTATTGGGAGAGAACCGAAGTATACTGCAAACTTTAGAAAGCGATTGCTCTAAGGCGATGACTGAAGACAGGCTACCGTTAACCTCTCAAGATGTGCTGGCAGATAAACTTGCAGCCCTGCGGGAACTCTTTCCAGGGGTTTTTGCTGAGGGCAAAGTCGATTTTGAGCGGCTGAAGCAGGCGTTGGGGGAATCCATTGATGAGGGACGGGAACGCTACGGATTGTCTTGGGCAGGCAAGAGTGAGGCAATTCGGAATCTGCAAGCCCAAAGTGTGGGAACGCTGAACCCGCTGCCTGAAGAGTCGGTTAATTTTGAGACAACGGAGAACATTTTCATTGAGGGTGAGAATCTGGAAGTGCTGAAGCTGCTGCAAAAGAGCTATCACAACCAGATCAAGATGATTTATATTGACCCACCCTACAACACGGGGAAGGAATTTATCTATCCTGATAACTTCCGGGAAGGGTTAGAAGATTATTTGCGCTATTCGGGACAGAAAAATGGTGAGGGAATTAAGCTAACAACGAATACAGAAACCGATGGGCGGTTTCATTCCAAGTGGCTCAATATGATGTATCCGCGTCTGTTTCTAGCACGAAATTTATTAAGAGACGATGGAGTAATCTTTGCAAGTATTGATGATAATGAGGTATCTGATTTACGTTTGCTGATGAATGAAATTTTTGGGGAAGAAAACTTCATTTGTCAAATAATTATTCAATCTAATAAGAGAGGTCAGACTTATAAAGATATTTCTAAAACCCATGAATATATATTGCTCTACTCGAAAAGTGATTTTTATAGGCTATCCGAAATTGCAAAAGACAACGACGCACTACCTGATCAGGACGAATTAGGTAGTTTTGAGCTTTGGGAACTTCGTAATAGAAATCCAAGATTCGGCAGGCATAATCGCCCTAATCTATATTTTCCAATATATGTTTCACCGACAATTGTTGATAGTAATGGTTTTTTTCAAATATCCCTTACACAGTCAAGTGAGTTTTCAGTGGAAGTTTTTCCGAAGAATAGTGAGGGTGACGATAGTTGTTGGCGATGGGGGCAGAAAAAAATCAAATCTGAGGGGATTTCTGGAGCTTTTCCTGTCTTAGTTGCCAAGCAAAAACGAGATAATGGATGGAATATTTATCAAAAGTCCAGAAAAAGTACAACTAAAGTTAAGTCCATATGGGATGAGACTTCCATGATTAGCGAGCAAGGAACGATTGAACTGGGCGAACTAGGCATGAGGGATTATTTTGATCATCCTAAACCAGTAGGTTTAATTGCCAAGGCTCTAAATATTGCTTCTGAAAGTCATGATATTGTCCTTGACTTCTTTGCTGGTTCATCAACAACGGCTCACGCGATTTTAGAACAAAACCACGAAGATGGTGGTAATCGTAAATTTATTATGATTCAATTACCTGAACTTTGTGATCCAACCTCGGATGCTTTTAAAGTGGGTTACAAAACAATAGCCGATATTGGCAAAGAACGAATCAGACGAGTAATTAACGAAATCAACGAAGAAGAAAGTGGCAGACTTGATCTGAATGGTTCGGCACAGCAAGACCGAGGCTTTAGAGTCTTCAAGCTCACTGAAAGTAACTTCAAAATTTGGGATGGTACAGCACCGCAGAATGTTGAACAGTTAAGCGTGTTGCTTCAGGAGTTTGCGGAAAATATTCGTCCGGGTACAACCAAACTGGGAATGCTATATGAAATTTTACTCAAGGCTGGGTTCCCGTTAACTGCAAAAATTGAGACGCTAACCATTGCCGGACAAGAAATTTATGCGATTGAAGATCGAGAACTATTTTTATGCTTGGAATACGAGCTTTTAGAAGATACCGTTCGGCAAATTCTTACCTATCAACCCAAGCCCAAACAATTCATCAGCTTAGATTCCTCGTTTCGAGGCAATGATCAGCTAAAAACAAACACTCAGCTACAAATGCGTGACCACGATATAAAATTCCGCACAGTATGAAGATTCAATTTGATAGCCAACAGCAATATCAACTTGATGCCATTAATGCTGTCGTTGATGTATTTGATGGTCAACCATTAGCAGGAGGGCACTTTGAGATTAGCTTAGGGATTGGCTTTGGTGGAGCCATGACCGAGATGGGTTTTGGCAATCAGCTAGAATTATCATCGGGCGAGATGTTAGTAAACATCCAAACCGTTCAAGAATGCAATGAAATTGAGCTTGTAGAGTCGATCGAAGACATACCGCTTCAACATGGGATGAATTTTTCCATTGAAATGGAAACGGGCACTGGAAAAACCTATGTCTACTTGCGTAGCATTCATGAACTGAATGCCCGCTATGGCTTTACCAAGTTTATCATCGTTGTTCCCAGCGTGCCGATTCGGGAAGGTGTTCTCAAAAACCTGGAGATTACTAAAGAACATTTTCAAAATCTCTATGGCAATCAACCGTCTGATTACTGGGTCTATAACTCCAAACGAGTCTCAAATTTGCGCCAGTTTGCTAACTCTAATCAACTACAGGTTCTTGTCATTAACATTGATGCTTTCAATAAAAAAGACATTAGCGTGATTCATAAAGAACTTGATGGGTTATCTGGGCATCGCCCGATCGAATTTATCCAGGCTACTAACCCGATTGTGATTCTGGATGAACCGCAGAATATGGAGTCGGATAAAGCAAAAGAGGCGATCGCCAGTCTCAATCCACTCTGCACATTGCGTTATTCTGCAACTCATAAGAACTTATATAACTTACTTTATAGACTTGATCCTGTAAAAGCCTACGACATGAAACTCGTTAAGCAAATTACGGTGACATCTGCCCTGGAAGAGAATAGCTTTAATCAACCCTATGTTTACTTAGAGTCGATTAAAGCAACCAAAACAAAAATTACAGCAAGACTAACGATCGACGTACAAAAACAAAACTCCCCAACTCGCACCAGTGTATCTATTAGCAAAAATGGGATTGATCTCTACGAATTATCAGGTGGTCGAGAACTTTATAGAGGCTATGTGGTTGATTGTATTGATGCAGGCTTTGGTTACATTTCCTTTACCAACGGAGTCAGCCTGAATATTGGCGAAACGATCGGCAATTATGGCGATGATTTGATGAAAGCTCAAATCAGAGAAACGATTAAGGAACATTTAGATAAAGAGCTTGCCGTTAAACGACAACTTCCCGATCGCCCCCTTAAAGTTCTTTCGTTATTTTTTATCGATCGTGTGGCTAATTATGCGGCTACAGATGGCAAGCTTCGTCAATGGTTTATCGAAATCTACCAAGAACTCTCTCAACTACCGCGTTATCAAACTCTCAATCTACCTGCCGTTGACGATATTCATAATGGCTACTTTGCTCAAGATAGGCAGGGCAACGCCAAAGATACCAGTGGTGCAACCGCAGCAGATGATTCAGCCTATGAGTTGATTATGAAAGACAAAGAGCGATTACTATCACCAACAGAGCCACTTCGTTTCATCTTCAGCCATTCAGCGTTACGGGAAGGCTGGGATAATCCTAATGTTTTTCAGATCTGTATGTTGCGTGAGGTTCAGTCAAAAGTTGAAAGACGGCAAACAATCGGGCGAGGTTTACGTTTACCTGTAGATGCCACTGGAATTCGTGTTTTTGATCCAACCATCAATCGCTTAACCGTCGTAGCCAATGAAAGTTATGCCGATTTTGCTCGTGCTTTGCAAACCGAAATTGAAGAAGATTGCGGGGTGACATTTGAGGGACGGATTAAAAATAACCGCGATCGCCAAAAAGCAAACTTGATTCCTAAGTGGAGAGAAAACATTGACTTTCTGGAACTCTGGGAACGGATTAAACATAAAACCCGTTATTCTGTTGAATACGATACCCAGAGATTGATTGATGATGTAGCAAGGCAAATCAATCAAATGCCTGCGATTACAGCCCCGCAAATTCGTTTAGAAAAAGTTGCTTTGAGTTATGCGAACACGGGTGTTACTTCACAGCTTTTGTCCGTTACCAGTAGCAGAACAGAATCTACAATTTCTAGTATTCCTGATTTAATTAGCTACTTGCAACGAGAAACAGAGCTAACCCGCGATACTCTATCCAGTATTCTCCTGAAGTCCGCTCGCCTGTCAGATATATTTGTTAATCCTCAGCAGTTTCTTGACCTAGCAACACGAGCAATCCGCTTCACCATGCAACAGTTAATGGTGAATGGTATCAAGTATGAGCGCATTGCTGGAGAAGAGTATGAAATGCGTCTGTTTGAAGATCGAGAGATTGCAGGTTTCATTGACAACATGTTATCGGTAAACCACTCAATCTATGATGCGATCGAGTATCAATCTGAAATAGAACGGCAATTTGCTGAAATTTTAGATGGGCGAGAAGATATCAAATTGTTTATCAAACTTCCGCCCTGGTTCAAAGTACAAACTCCAGTAGGCACTTACAGCCCTGATTGGGCAATCGTGAAACAAGTTTCTGAAGATGAGCAAAAACTCTACCTGATTCGAGAAACCAAAGGAACTAGAAACCAACTAAAGCTACGAGTAGGAGAAGGCGCAAAAATCTATTGCGGTCAACAGCATTTTGGCTTGCTGAACGTTGATTTTGATGTGATTACAAATGCCTCAGAAATTTAGATGGGAGCGGGATAACCCCTCTAAGTAGCAACAGCCACATAACAACCTCAATGCACCCGACCGCCGAAAAGTTGTTGGTTTAGCGTTCGAGGTTACCTGCGGCGGGTGATTGAAATCGTTAAATCGTTAATTCATTGGGCATATTGAGGCTGCGATCGCTTTGATTGCACTGGTTTTAAGATTTTCAACAATGAACATCCACCTAAAACTGGAGCGGAGACTGGAGGCGATCGCAGGATTTTTTCTTGGCAGCTTAATCGATTGTCTTTCTGATAGTTAGTAGAATTGGAGAAGTAATTAGTTCTGTAAAACCTATGCTAAGAACCGTTGAAGGGATTTATCGGAATGGGCAGATTGAATTTACTGACCTTCCCAACGATGTTAGCGATCGCACTCAAGTTCTCGTTACCTTTCTGGATGCTGGCAAAATCGATCCAACCAAACTCCGCCACCTGATTGATCAGTTGGAAACCATTGCAGGCATTCAGCAAGGGTTTGATGAACTCAACGCAGGGCAAACTCGACCGATTGGAGATTTCGTCCAAGAAATGCAGCAAAAGTATGACATTTCAGGTTGAGATTACCTCAATTGCTGAAGCTCAGATCGAGAAAGCTTATTGCTGGTATCGAGAGCAGAATCCTGAATTTGCCGATCGCTGGTTTCGCGGATTGATGAACACAGTTGCAACATTGCAAGAGAAACCGCGCCGCTGTTCCTTAGCAGTTGAACACGAAATTTTCCCAGAAGAAGTCCATCAACTGTTGTATGGCAAATCCAAAAATATTTACCGAGTGCTTTTTGCAATTCGAGACGCAACAGTTTATGTCTTGTATGTGCGCCATAGCGCCCAAGCACCACTTACAGTAGACGACTTAGAGGAGTTATAAGTAGATCTTAGGCTTTCAGGCAGTTGCAGTCGAAGCGCAAAGTGCTTTGACCTGCGGGTCTCATCTTGGCAGTTGATCAATTCTGGTGGGACAAAATTGGCTCTACTTCTACTGCTCCTAGGGTTTTCAAGGTTGTTTTTTGAGCCTGGGTTAGTCCGGTGGCTCCGGCGATGTTCATGGCTTCATAGGGTCGGGGACTGCGGAGAATGCCCGCACAGTGCCCAGTTTCAGCATTCCACAGCCGAATGGTTTCATCTTCGCTGCTGCTGGCGAGAGTTTTGCCATCCGGGGCGAAAGCAACCGACCAAACGCGGCGATCGTGCCCTTGCCACATTTGGAAACAGTCACCCGTTGCCAGATTCCACAGTCGCACGGTGCCGTCTTCCCCTGAACTTGCTAGCACATCCGTTTGGTGAGCCTGAGTTTGGTGAGCCTGAGCTTGTTGAGCCTGAGTTTGGTGAGGCTGAGCGCTTTTGTCCGAGGGGCAAGGAGTGGGAAACGTGGGGCAAATCGCGATGGTTTCAATCGGGGCGGTGTGTCCTATTAAGGTTTTGAGGCAGGCTCCGGTTTGCCAATCCCAAATTTTGATCGTGCGATCGGCGCTGCCGCTGATCAACAGTTTCCCGTCGGTTGTAAAGACAACGGAGCGAATTCGTGAGGTGTGTCCGGCTAGCGGTCGCAGACAGGTGCCCGTGTGGATATCCCAAAGTTTGACGATGCAGTCATCATCGCCGCTAGCAAGAATGCGATCGCAAGGGCTAAAGGCAACTGACAGCACATTGCTACTTTGGCAATCTAGCATCGTTATACAGTGTCCTGTGGTGCTATCCCACAGACGGATACAGTGATCTGAGCTACTCGTCGCCAATTGGGTGCCATCGGCATTGAAGGCAGCCGACCAAACCCAGTGAGTATGCTCTGTTAGCGTTTGCAAACAGGCTCCCGTTGCCACATCCCACAGTTTCACAGTATGGTCAAAACTGGTGCTAGCCAGTATTTTGCCATTCGGGCTAAAAACTACCGACCACACCCATTGGCGATGTCCTCGCAAGATATTCACGCATTGACGAGTTTGCAGATTCCACAGTTTAATCGTGTGATCGGCACTGCTGCTAGCCAGTAGAGGATCAGTAGGACTAAAAGCAACGTTTAACACAAAGCTGGCATAGCCTTGCAGGGTTTTAAGGCATTGCCCGGTACGACTATCCCAAAATCGCACGGTTTGGTCGGCTCCACCACTGGCGATCAGTCCATCCAATGCTTCTAAATCAGACTCTTTGTCGCGATCGCACTGCTGAGGATTGGGCGCAAAAGCAACAGAGCGGACATGGGCAGTGTGTCCATAAAAGGTTCGGAGGCATTGCCCTGTTGCCACATCCCACAGCTTGAGGGTGTGGTCTTCGCTGGCACTGATCACAGTTTTGCCGCTGGGGCTAAAGCAAACCGATCGCACGTTGCTGGTATGTCCGTTGAAGGTGTTGAGGCATTTTCCTGTGGCGGCATCCCACAGCTTGATCGTGCGATCGTCACTGCCGCTGACTAAGAGGGAGCCGCTGGGGCTGAAGGCAACCGATCGGACGTTGCTGGTGTGTCCTGGGATGGTGTTGAGGCACCCTCCTGTGTTGACATTCCACAATTTAATGGTGCAGTCGTCGCTGCCGCTAGCGAGGATGGAATGGGTAGGGCTAAAGGCGATCGCCCAAACCCAGTGATCGTGCCCTTGCAATGTTTTCAAACAGGCTCCAGTCTCCACACTCCACAAACGAATCGATGCAGAATCGATGCCGCTGCTTGCCAATAAGGCACCCTCTCGACTGAAGGCAACCGATACGATCCAATCCGTTTGCCCTTCCAGGGTTTTCAAGCAGTATCCAGTGGCGAGTTCCCATAGTTTGAGGGTGCCATCGGCACTGCTGCTGGCTAATAGTTTTCCGTTTGGGCTAAAGGCAACGGAGCAAATCCAATGGGTGTGACCGCGAAAAGTGACTATTTTTTTGCCGTCGTCCATTCGCCACAGGTGAATTTCTCCCGCAGAATCGCTGACCGCTAGTAGGGTGCCATCGGGGCTGAACGCGACCGACCAAACGTTTCCCAAGGATTCGTTAAACACGGAGCGCACAAAGTGAGCGTTAGCAAAGTTCGTCTGATGCATTTCTACATCTTGGAGATAGGCTTGGCGAATTGTCAGGTTGGAAAAATCAAAATCGGTTAATTCCAACTTGAGATGATTCAGCAAATTAATCACCGTGCCAGCGGCATATCCAGTCGCAAACTGTGAGTGCGATCGCAAGTCTGCCAACAGTGCCTGGGTACATTCTTTAATATCTTTGGGCGATCGCATTGCCACCAATCGATTCGCGATCGGGTTCAAAATCAGCCGCGTTTGGCTCTCTCGTAAGTACTCTTTGGCTTCAGCTTTGAGGAGCGCGTGGGAGTGGAGCAGGGGAACAGGGAACGGAATACCGGGAGAAGGGGGGCAGTCTTGAGTAGCAGAATTAAGTTTGGAATTGAATAAAACATGCAAATTAAGTTCTTGGCACACTTGCTCAATCAGTCGCTCGGTAATATATTCCATGACGACGGGTTGCAGGGTAAATCCAGCGGCGGTGGCTTCGATCAAAAAGCGATGTTTGAGCGATCGCAACGTGCCGGGTAGCTTCTGTTTAGCCAAGGGCGACAGTACATCCTCTCGCAACTCGGTAAAAGAAGTGATTTCGCGGTTGATTGCCAACCAGTACATCACGTCTTGTTGCAAAGCAGATAAACAATTAAACTGGCGATCGATCAGGTCGCGAATATCGTCAAAGACAAACGTGCCCAGAATGGTCAAAAAATCAGACACATTGCTGTCAAACAATTCTTGAATCGCCGCCGCCACGATCTTTAGCGCTAAGGGATTTCCGGCGTAGTGCTGCACCAAGTGCTGCCAGTCTGCCTCAGTTGCCTGAAATTCACCTTTGCGCGTAAATAGGGTTTTGCCATCGATCGCGTTCAAACCCTCTAGTGGAAACGATCGCACGGGTAAAGTTATGCCTTCATTCCAGGCGATCGCCTCTGGCTTTTCACGACTCGTGAGCAGGATGCAGCTTTCATGGGTCAGGTCGCTTAGGCGTTTTAGTAGGATTGTATAGCCTTCATGGCATGGGCGCTGTTGCTCCTGGCAGGGCAACACGGATTCTGCATTATCCAAAATCAGCAGGCAGCGATGCTGACGCAAGTAAGTGATCAACCGCAAAATTCGACTATCCAAATCGGCGGGAAGCGTGGCTTGGGTTTCCTGCCCACTAGACAAAAACTGAATCCAATCAGCGACTAGATCTGATGCTGTGGGAGCATTCTGGAGCGATCGCCAAACCACATACTCAAACTGATGCTGAACTGTTTGCGCTAACTTGACCGCCAACGCCGTTTTGCCCATGCCGCCCATACCCATCAACGCCACCAATCGGCAGCGCTCATCCACAATCCAACGCTCCAACGTTGCTAGCTCTTGCATACGTCCTGTAAAGCGGGCGCTGTCGGGTGCCTCGCCCCAATCTTGACGGGGATTGGGCGCAGTAGAATAAAATATCCCTGCCGCTGGACAATGATGCTCTGCCCATCGCCGCAATACTGCCTGCAAGTTTCGTTTAGTGATCTTGATCCCTGTCAAATCAGAGAGCGAACCCCAGAGTTGGGCACCCACATTCTTGATGTGATCTGGGGTGTAGCCAAACTGTTCAGCCATGCGCTCATAAGTCCAGTCATCCCAAGCATGACGAAATATAAGCTCTTGCGTATCGTTGAGAGTCGTTTGTCCCAGCACATCATCCAAAATGGTCAACGCTTCTTCGATCGTCATAGTAGATAACCCTGTGTAGCGCAATATCGGCGGGGGCGTTTGTTGCTATAGGCTTCACGATGCAACTTTAAAGTTCCTGAATAGAAAAAATCTGCTTTTCTTTTCCCCTATTCTCCTGCCTATTTCACCCCAAAGGATGAGATGGTCAACGCCCAAAATTAAGACAGACCACTAATCGCTGTTTAGCAATCTTCTTGTAGCCAGTGTATGTCGAGGCAACTAGCGATCGGCTCACCTGTTTATGTGAGGTTTACGTGAGCGGTCGCTGACTTGCAAACCAGTAATGCTTAAAGAATTTGATGTAGCTCTTTAAAGAGGCATGACCTTTCCTTACCTCAAAGTCTGTGACTTTTTCTCACTGCGGTTTCCTCAAATGATTTGCTAAAGTCCGGATATAGCTCAGACCAGAGCGTTATTGATTGATTCAAAGTCCGAAAAGATTGATGCTTTATGGGCGATCTGAGCCGCCAACTCACGCGATCGCCGCTAGTTTGAAAAACTCTCTTCGGTTGCTGGTGATGAGAGAAATCATAATTTCTTTGGGTTGCATATCTAGCCCTCGCAGGCTAGGTAACTACTCGGATTCACCAAAACACTAGGAGACTCGTCTGAAACTGTAATGTTCATAAGCCCCCCATAACATTATGTCTACTTCAACAAGCCCCCAATTTTTACTGCAAGCTGTTCTTGAAGGTTTCGTGGATGGTATTTTAGTCCTCACTGATCAACAGGAAATACACTATGCCAACACCACTGCCAAGCAACTCTGCCTCCAACTCAACCCAAAAGCAGATATCTTGCCTGAAATTATTTGGCAAGCCTGCGAAGCTCTAATCGAAAGCCGTGATTTATACCCCAATCAGCCGATTGTGCTTGAATCGGAAGTAGAGTCAGCCGCCGTCAATCTCCGCATTCGAGTTCAATGGCTGCAACTGGATGCGGTTGATCGCCCCTGCATTCTCGTTAGACTGCAAGATCAAAACCAAGCGGCTCAGGGATTGGCGATCGGCGAAGCGCAAACCTGGAAACTCAGCCCACGAGAAACCGAGGTTTGGCTGCGTCGCCGAGCTAGTGCCAGCCGCAAACAGATTGCGATCGCGCTTTACATCGCGGAGGACACCGTCAAAAAACATTTGAAAAATATTCAAATCAAACGCCAATTCTATATAGATATGCAAGACTGCCGAGGCAAACACTCCCTCAGTTCATTTAAAGTTCCCTGCTCTGTCTAAGAGGATTACGGAGTGCGGAGTTGATGGAAAATCAGTCCGCACTCCGTAATCCGTACTCCGAACCCCGAACGCCCAACCCCGAACTCCGAACTTTTCCCCTTCCCTCGCCTTCAAAATCTCTGCAATCATCTATTACCTATTCAGTGATAAGCTTGTGATGGCAATTTTTAAGATTGTTTGCCAACAAAACATTCGAGTCGCTGAGTCACAGAATAGGGCGTAAGCATGGTCACCACCACAGAGAAGAAAAGCATCGGCTACATTACGCAGATCATCGGTCCTGTACTGGATATCAAGTTCCCAAATGGGAAGATGCCAGAAATTTACAACGCTGTAAAAATCACAGGCACCAATCCAGCAGGCACAGAAATTAACGTCACCTGTGAAGTACAGCAGCTACTAGGCGACAACCAAGTTCGCGCTGTATCTATGAGTTCGACCGATGGGTTGGTTCGCGGCATGGAAGTGATGGACAGTGGCGCACCCATTAGTGTTCCAGTAGGCGATGCCACCTTGGGTCGAATTTTCAACGTTTTAGGCGAACCTGTCGATGAACAGGGTCCCGTCAATGCCAAAGAGTTTTATTCCATCCACCGCGACGCGCCCAAGCTCACGGAATTGGAAACGAAGCCCTCGGTTTTTGAAACCGGAATTAAGGTGATTGACCTGCTAACGCCCTACCGGCGCGGCGGCAAAATTGGGCTATTTGGCGGTGCAGGCGTTGGTAAGACCGTCATTATGATGGAATTAATCAACAACATTGCCACCAATCACGGCGGAGTGTCGGTGTTTGGTGGTGTAGGCGAACGCACCCGTGAAGGCAATGACCTTTACAACGAAATGATGGAGTCCGGCGTTATCAACAAAGATAACCTCAGCGAATCCAAGATTGCGTTGGTCTATGGTCAAATGAACGAACCGCCCGGTGCCAGAATGCGCGTCGGTCTTTCGGCTTTGACTATGGCAGAGTACTTCCGTGACGTGAACAAGCAAGACGTGCTGTTGTTCATCGACAATATCTTCCGGTTTGTGCAAGCAGGTTCCGAAGTATCTGCGCTGCTCGGTCGGATGCCTTCTGCCGTAGGATATCAGCCAACCTTGGGAACTGATATGGGCGATCTGCAAGAGCGGATTACTTCCACCACCGAAGGCTCGATTACTTCTATCCAAGCGGTATATGTGCCTGCGGATGACTTGACTGATCCCGCACCTGCAACCACATTTGCCCACCTGGATGGCACCACAACGCTATCTCGTAGTCTGGCATCCAAGGGCATTTATCCTGCGGTCGATCCGTTGGATTCATCCTCGACGATGCTGCAACCCAACATTGTGGGAGAAGAACACTACTCGACTGCACGGGCAGTGCAATCTACGCTTCAACGCTATAAGGAACTGCAAGATATCATTGCAATTCTGGGGTTGGATGAGTTGTCTGAAGACGATCGCTTGATTGTGTTCCGCGCCCGTAAGATTGAGCGGTTCTTATCTCAGCCCTTCTTTGTGGCACAGGTATTCACTGGTTCGCCCGGTAAGTACGTTTCTTTGCCAGATACCATCAAAGGCTTCAAGCAGATTTTATCTGGCGCTTTGGATGAATATCCTGAGCAAGCTTTTTATATGGTCGGCAGCATTGATGAAGCGATCGCCAAAGGCGACAAGCTGAAAGCTGAAGGCAAGTAAGCCAGTGATGACCGCTCAGTTTTGAGTTTTGGGCAAGGCAACAGTCACTCAAAACTCAAAACTCAAAACTCAAAACTCAAAACTCAAAATTAAGTTATGCCTTTAACTGTTCGTGTAATTGCTCCTGATAAAACAGTTTGGGATTCTCAAGCTGAAGAAGTGATTTTGCCTAGCACAACCGGGCAGCTTGGTATTTTAGGCGGACATGCTCCTATGCTGACCGCACTGGATACTGGCGTAATGCGAGTCCGGTCTGATAAAAATACTTGGGTTCCGATCGCTTTAATGGGCGGTTTTGCCGAAGTCGATGCGGATGAAGTGATCATTTTGGTGAATAGCGCAGAGCGCGGGGATTCCATCGATAAGGAAGAAGCCCGTGTCTCGTTCACAGCGGCACAAGAGCAATTTAATAAAGCTCAGCAAAGTGGTTCTCGGCAAGAGTTTATTAAAGCAACCAAAGCATTGAAGCGAACACGGGCGCGTTTTCAGGCGGCGGGTGGAATGGTGTAAAAAACAAAGTTTCGAGTTTCTACCATTTTAGGAGGGCGATCGCGCCCTCTTTTACTTTGATGGGGATTTTCTTTAGATTAGTGACGCGACCCCGTAAGATAGGAAAGGCGTGACTGAACTGCACCACTGTGAAAGCACTTTCCCTTCTTGGCTCTACCGGTTCCATCGGCACTCAAACTCTAGATATTGCGGCTCAGTATCCTGACCAGTTTCGGATAGTGGGCTTAGCGGCAGGGCGCAATGTAGAACTGTTGGCACAGCAGGTGCGGCAGTTTCAGCCACTGATCGTGGCAATATCCGACGCAAATAAATTACCGGAACTGAAAGCCGCGATCGCCGATCTTTCCCCACAGCCAACCTTGCTAGCGGGGCAAGAAGGCGTAATTGAAGTGGCGCGCTGTGCCGAAGCCGATGTAGTCGTAACAGGCATTGTCGGCTGTGCCGGATTGCTGCCGACGATCGCTGCTATCAAAGCGGGGAAAGATATTGCCCTCGCCAACAAAGAAACTCTAATTGCAGGCGCTCCGGTGGTGTTGCCCTTAGTCAAGCAATATGGTGTGCAACTGCTGCCTGCCGATTCTGAGCATTCCGCGATTTTTCAATGTCTCCAAGGCGTTCCCGCAGGTAGCTTGCGTCGGATTTTATTAACCGCATCCGGCGGCTCGTTTCGTGACTTGCCCGTGGAAAAACTGGCACATGTGACCATTGCCGATGCGCTGAAACATCCCAACTGGACGATGGGACGCAAAATTACCATTGACTCTGCCACGCTGATGAATAAAGGGCTGGAAGTGATTGAAGCCCATTATCTCTTTGGCGTGGACTATGACCAAATTGCGATCGTCATCCATCCCCAAAGCATTATCCACTCGCTGATTGAACTGGAAGATACCTCGGTGCTGGCGCAACTGGGCTGGGCAGATATGCGCCTGCCGTTGCTCTATGCGCTTTCCTACCCCGATCGCGTCGCCACTAACTGGGAACCGCTGGATCTGGTGAAAATCGGCAGTCTCACCTTCCGCGAACCCGATCACGAAAAGTATCCCTGTATGCAACTCGCCTACGCCGCAGGACGGGCAGGAGGCTGTATGCCAGCCGTATTGAATGCCGCCAATGAACAAGCCGTTGCCCTATTTCTAGACGAGAAAATCCGCTTTTTGGATATTCCCCGCCTGATCGAGCAAACCTGCGATCGCTACCAATCCCAAAACCGCTCCACTCCAGACCTCGAAGATATCCTGGCAGCAGATGTATGGGCACGACAAGATATCCTTACCGCCAGCCAACCTCTAATCGCCACTCATTAAAATCATATTTCAAGGCGACAAACGCTCAATGATCCAATTGCCAGATGCCAATCGATAGCGCAGGCGATCGTGCAATCGGCTCGGTCGCCCTTGCCAAAACTCGATCGCACGAGGAATCACCCGAAACCCGCCCCAGTGAAGCGGACGGGGCACCGCTTGATCTTGATATTCCTCAGTCAGATTTGCCAAGCGTTGTTCGAGGACTTCCCGATTTGGAATCACGCAGCTTTGCTCCGATGCCCAAGCGCCCAACTGACTGCTCTGAGGGCGACTCTGAAAGTATGCCTCCGTTTCCCCATCCGCAATCTTCTCAACCGCGCCCTCTACTCTTACCTGACGCTCCAATTCGCCCCACAAAAACACCAGTGCCGCCTGCGGATTGGCAGTTAGCTCCTGCCCTTTGTGACTGTTGTAATTGGTATAAAACACGAAGCCGCGCTGATCTACTCCCTTTAGCAGCACAATTCGCGCCGACGGAGTGCCGTTTAGGGTCGCAGTTGCCAAGGTCATGGCATTGGGTTCCAACAAGTTTGCGGCGATCGCCTGATTAAACCAGGTTTGAAATTGTTGAATGGGGTCGGGGTGAATGTCCGCTTCTACCAGCGATTGGCGGGTGTAATTTAATCTCAGATCGGCGATCGACGGGTTCATAGAAACAATTATAGCAGTTATTAATCTAGTGTAGTACAGTTAAAACCAGAACTCTATCGATGGTTAATAGGGGATATGAAGCCTTA
>ENA-ORBV01000967-ORBV01000967.1-microbial-mat-metagenome-genome-assembly--contig:-NODE-967-length-65433-cov-14.495272_pt1 | contig 65433 bp, 45 predicted proteins | sample MGYA00237777_ERZ505514 | MGnify/ENA primary metagenome ERZ505514 (study PRJEB26160, sample SAMN06269048) | microbial mat metagenome | isolation source: Oligotrophic lake microbial mat | place...
GGCAGCGTCAGATGTGTATAAGAGACAGATATCATCGTGATGCCTGAAGAGATCCATGCACTTGATGATCATGTCATTGAAATCCATGTAGGATTTGTTAGTGCAATACGCCGAGTAAGATTCAATTAATGGCAAAGCAAGTGCGTAAAACTCCCTGATTCGTTCGTGCGGATCGTTGGCAGCCTTTTCCCGGATAGTGGCCAGTGAAACATTCTCCACTTTGATCATGTCCATGACTTGATTGGCCATTCTGACAAATTCATGCACCTTATCCCGGATAGCTTTGAATTCTTCCTCGTAGTTTAGTTTGGTCTCCGTATTATAGTTGGCAGGTAATCGCCCTCTTAAAAGGTTTTCCAGTACATGACTGAAGTAAGCTGAATCCTTAGTGTCTTCCTCCCTTGTCTTGGCAAAATGAATACCTCCCTTACTGTACTGCCTCTCCTTATCCTCCATGGCATAGCTTAGATTGCTGACATGTTCGATATAAAGATTGGCAGCAGGTATGTGAAAGTCAGGATGAAATGGAAATTCCGCAACTTGCAGCAGGGGTTCGTATTCAAAAGGTATGTTGTGCCTATATAACCAATCAGCAATAAACTGTTCTGATTTGGATCTGACTTTTGTGTCGTTTAGTGAGGTGTAGATTTTCCCTTCCTGAGTCGCGTATGTATTCTTCTTGATGTGAATACGATCTACCAGATAATCCAGAATATACCGTTTGAGTTTGAGTAGGTACCCCGGATCTTCACATGATTCAATGATAAGCCTATGGAAAACCTCAAAAACTGTTTCGGAGGCAATGAATTTAGAGAACTCATCTTCTTCGCCCGACTTTTCCTCTCCTATGATTCGGAATCGATTGTCAAATTCTTTGGCTCCATGATTACGAAGCACTGAGTAGCAGAAGCTGTGGAATGTCCTAATGGTGAGGCCAGAGATCCATTTGTATTTCTTTCTGTATTCCTGCCGGATACTTTCTTTGTCTCCTGCATTTGTCTTTTTATCCAGGAGGACCTTTTCATATTGGCCGGACTTGTCTGCTGAAATGATCAGTCGGTCGATCATTTCATTGGCTGCATTTTTCGTAAACGTGATCGCCAGGATAGATGAAGGATTGACTCCCTTCTCTTCGATTAGATAGATGATCTTCTGAAGAAGGGTTTTCGTCTTCCCTGATCCCGCACCCGCCAGCACCAGCATTCGTTTGGTATCGCTAGTAACTGCTTTATGCTGCTCCTCATTTAAATCACTTAAATCGGTTTTTAGTGGTTGAACCTGAGCCATAATAGCTTAATATTCAACAATCGTTCCTAAAAATGAACTGCGCTATGTCCCCGATATTTCACCATCTGTATCCAATTCCCACAACCACATTTACCGTCCCGAAACGCTGTGAATAAGAACTCTCCGTATACGTTCCCAGGCTGGTACTCGTCCGGACATTGATAAATTCCGGGTTAGAACCCAGGTAGTCGAGATTGAGTAGCAGTGCCAGATGATTTGCCGATACCAAATTTGAAACCTGCCTCAAACCAAAATTCAGGCATACCTGGGCCAATTGAAGGCGAAAATGACTGTTTTTGGGGTAGTCTTCAGGAACCGCGAGAAAAACCTTAATGCTCTTGCTGAACTGGACATCACACCAGCGCAAAGAGAGGAATATATAATGGGGCTTACTCCTGAGGATTATTGTTCAGGACCAAACAAAGACAAAGATGTCCCTGGTCGTCCGGATTACTACGAATTTGGAATAACAATCAATGGTAAAGAAGTATACATCAAGCAAAGCATGGGTTTACCGAACAAAGCTATCGATTGCATCTCCTTTCATCCGGCCGAATGGCCCTTGAACTATCCACTCAAACCAACCACCTCATGAAAAATAAAGTTGAATGCCCCTATTGTGAAGGAATCGCCTACCTCAAGTATGAGGACAAGGAGATCATCTACAAGAAAGAGCCATTTCCGATAAAAGCGCATTTCTACCAGTGTGAAAAATGCCGGGAGGAATTTACAACCACCGAAACAGATACCCTGACCATGGTGCAGGTGCATAATCTGTATAGGGAAAAGCACGGGATTCCGTTTCCGGATGAGATCGCCTCGATCCGTGAGACCTATGGGCTTTCGGCTGCGGCGATGAGTGACGTGTTGGGATTAGGGGTAAACGGTTTTAACATATATGAGCGAGGGGACATGCCTACAACGGCTATGGGCAATCTGATTTTGTCTGCTGCCAATCCATGGGTCTTTAAGAACATGCTGATCAACGCCAGGGATACCATGAGCGAAAATATTTTCAATCGCACGATGACCAGGGTTGAAGCGCAAATAGAGCGAAAATCAAATCCGCTTCCTTTTTATACTAAGATAGACATTCAAACTAAGCCATCTGCATTGACCGGGTATAGAGTCCCAAATATTGAAAAAGTCAAAACGCTTTTTACCACCTTTATTTCCCGCTGCAATCCAGTCTTGAACGATCGGTTGAAGATCAACAAGCTGATGTTCTACGCCGACTTCCTCCACTTTAGGCAAACCGGATTTTCCATTAGTGGGTTGTCCTACAGGGCTATCAACTTTGGACCAGTGCCAACCTGTTATGATAATATATTTGCCTTATTGGAAAATGAAGGGGTCATTTTTGCGGATTGGCAACAAGTCAATGATGCCATTGCAAGAGAGATATTCTTTGCTAGCCAGCATTCAAACTCAGATACGCTTGATGCCACAGAGATGGCAGTTGTGGATAAGCTCTGCATTAGATTTGCTGAGAGTTCATCCTGGGATTTGGTAGAATTGAGTCACAAGGAGGATGGTTGGAAAGCGTTGAAAGAGCGCAAGGAGATAATCAGTTATCAGGAGTATGCGTTTGGGTTAAGGGGTGTGTGAATTTAAATTTTCTGCTGTTATTCCTGGCCTACATAAAGGTAATAGCGATCGCGAATGTGAGAGTGGTAGTATTGACCTGCTGAATTGGCATTTTTAAATCCTTCCCAAACTTCCAAAGGCATACCTTGAAAAAGGTATTGCTTTTTATCTGTCTTTAGGAGGAAATATCCCTTTAAGCCATCACAGCTGAAATATGAAGCGCCTCTGATCCATGCACTATTTTCTGTACTGATGTCTTCCCTGATTTTGAAAGTAGCTCCTTCAACAGCTGCCTTTGCCTCATCATAAGTCATAAACTCACCCGGCAGATTATTGCAAGTATTTCGGCTCTGATGTTGTGGGCTTTGTACATCATCCTTAGCGACTGATTCTCGGCAGGACAAACAGGATAATAGTATCAGGCCTATGAGTACTGCAGACCGAAGTAGATGGGTAGAAACTTTTTCCATATAATTTAGAAGTATTGTGATAATAGTCCTGTTAGAAAAGAATGTACGCTGTGTTTAAACCTGGAAAAGTCGCTGGAATTAAACTTTTAATCCAATCAAGCTCGACCATGTACTTTCCTATATTGAATTATTACTTTCCACTTGGCCGTATTACCAGCATATCTACCATTGCGTTCTTTAATGACGACTTCAAGATTCTTGGTGTAGAGCTTATTCCATTCCAGTGTGCCTGGATCAATGCCTAATGTTACTGCACCATAATCAATATACTTTTCGTTGGTTTCGGACACGATTAAACGGACTTTGGAGAGTTCGGACACAGGGAAAAAGTTGACCTTGAATATGCTGTAATATTCGTCGTTGAGTTCAAAAGCATATGACCATTCATTGCCAACATGGTCGTTGTAGACAAGCTGGGGTTTGTCGCATGTGATTTCGAGGAATTGCGCCTTGACGGAGGGGGCTAAGAAAAACCAAAAGGAAAGGAAAGCTAGAAGAGAAAAGCGAGATGGATGGTAGAAGAGAAATTTCGCTTTATTCTGTTTCGCCCATCTGCAATGTTGGAAGGCATCATCGTCAATGCGATTGCGGGCGATTTGTTCGGGGTTTTGGTTTGGTGACAAGGTGTCTTGAGTAATTGGGGAGTTAAGATAGATAGAAATGGCGGTAAGACAACAAGGCTGAAAACTTAACGCTGATTCTTGGAAATGATCCTAAATCTGATGAAATCTAAATTTTAAATGACTAATATTTAAAGCATTATATATAATTGGTGTATAATAGATAGAGGTAGGATTGATATCTCTTAGTGGTGATACTTCTGATTTTCAGTTACATTTGGACACAGAATATTGAAATTTGCTTCTTTAGTTTTGGGTTTTTTCATTCTGGCCACATTGAAATAGGCTGTCAAAAATTGAATAAGTTAATCAACAATCTATGGACAGAGAGGAGTTTACACCAAATGAATTGCAGGAGGCCACGAGAATTGAGGGTATTTTTTTCCGGATCGAGAATGCCACAGCTAGCGACCTGGAAAAAATAGTCAATGAGCTACACAGGAATCAACCTTTTTTAATGTCCATGATGGCAGGATATAGTCAGGACGTTCCGATGCCAGTTTTTAATGATCTGGTGCTCATTTCTGCAGGTATATGGGAGTACTTCAAGGAACTACCAAATATCCGCCAGGTGCCACTCACTTTAAAAGCTTATCAGGAAGTGGAACGTCGAAATGTAATGGCACTTGTAAAGGCTAGTCAGGAGAAGCAAGCAGCAAATACTTCTTCGGTGCGAGGGGAAATATTTTTCATGCGATCAAAAATACTTTTTGCTGCCATCATTCATAGGGTTGGTAACTCAGTTGCTATAAAGGGATTGGATAATGAGACCCGAGCCATTATATTGTTGGGCTTGAGTAATGTAATTGAGGCATTGGATGGTGTGGTTAAGAATAGCAGTCGGGATAACAAATAAATGTAAATGCTTCGTTTTCTTTTCTACCCACATCGACCCACTTGCATACGCTTTGACTACTTCAGTAATTTGACAATCCTTCCCTCTTCCTTGGCGATCTTGTATTGATCCCGTAAGTTATTACGTATGCCCGGTCCGAAATGCACCGCATAAGGCTGCAGGAAACCATCATACACGATACGGCTTTGAAACGGGACGATAGATGCTTCAACGATGCATGGGAGTCCATCATCAATCAGTGTTGAGAAAGGATCACTCAAATCATGTACTATATAAAAGATTTCCTGTGGCCCAATAAAAACAGCCCCATGCGTGAGTAATTTGTAAATAATAAATTTGCCGGTAACCCTCTTCGAAAGACCTGCAAGTATATGTAACTCTTCTACGGAAAGGCGTGCACCATATTTGGATATATATTGACGTATAATGTCTTTGTCTTGTATTAATTTCTGACGGCATTCAAATTTTTCTGTGAAGTCAAGTTTCTTCACAAAAGTCCGATAAGTCGTTTTTGAACTTATGATGCCATGTTGCCGCCCTGTATAATGAAGCAATGGCAGATAAGTATCCATAAACAGATCGTAATCAACTGCAGATAAAGGCATTGGAGAGGGTTATTCTTTTTGATGAAGATGTGATCTCAACCAATCCATCGCCCCTGGAATTTTACGCCAGATATGGTGAGCAGTATAGGCGAATAATGAGGCCTCCCGCTCATCACCTGGGCTGTAGACATCCGGGAGTTGATGTGGAGGAGCAGAAGCCAATAGCTTAGCCGGGATGAATTGGTTTCTGTGCATGGCTTTCTTCAACCACAATTCCGCCCGCGGTGAAGCATCTTCGTTTTTGAAAGCAAAAAGTGCCCGTGTATAGAGTGGAATTGCTAAGGAATCTCCTTTAAACATTTTGGAATATTTTCTAAATTTATTATCCTTGTTATATTCTAGTAGAATCAACAACAGGGTGTCACGAATACCTTGGTTGTCACTTGTGTTGAGCTCGATTAATTCTTCGAAGATACGTATAGCGCCCAAAGGCTGGCTGGCTCCATAAAGAAACATACCATAATGTTCCAGACATAAAAGAAAAGGTCGCGTTTCAGGTTTAGCCCAAAAGTGACCTTTATGCAGGTTCAGAAAATCGCCTCCATAGATCCGGCGGCCGATGCTGATCCCTTTCTCAAGATGCTTTTTGGCTTTACCAGGCAGGTTTTCAGCTTCTGCCAGGTATAGATACGCCTCGATACATTCCGGATAGAGGGTCAGCGCTTGTTGCACTTTTATTTTTCCTTTTTGAGGTGGAAGTTCATACGCCTCATTGACCAGATCCTGGGCTTTGTGTCTGTTGGTTTTTGAGTCTTCAGGAAAATGGGGGATTGGTTTCCCCATAAGGCTATTCATAAATGCTTCGAGCTCTTCAATTGTTTGAAAACGTTGCGCATCGAGCAATCTGTGAAGATCGGTTGTGGGGCTTGATTTCTTCTTGTGAGGCATGATCGATTACGTCAATGACATAAACAAATATACAAAGGAACAATAATACATTTATGACGTGAATAATTCTGTTAGGACTCGTCCCGGCTTATTTCCTAAAAATGTTCGTGGCGAATTGAAGGAAGACAAAACAATCTGACCACAGACTCCCTATCTTTCCCACCATGAAAATTCCCTTAAACAATTTCGAGCAACTCATTGACCCCACGATCCTCAAGCGAGGCCTGACGTACTTTAAAAAGGGACAAGTGCTACAGGAAGGAGAAGGCAGTGCCGGCGAACTATTCTTTATCGTTCAGGGCACAGAGGATTATGAGGTTTCACTTGTTGTCAATCGAGAAGTCGTCGAAGATTATACCTGTGATTGTCCTTATACAGATGGCCCTGTCTGTAAACATATCGTCGCTGTCATTTTTTATCTCACACAGGATGCGCTCCAGCTGAATGAATCAAACGACCTTCCAAAAATTCAAAAACGAAAACGCGGAAGACCAAAAGCCGTGAAGCAAACGATGCCTGATGTGCATCCTGAGAAAGAAGTAAAGGATATACAGCAGCAGCTCTATCAACCGGAAACACGAAAGAGACGCCAACCCTCTACTTCTACTAAATCCAGGAAGGTATCAACGAAAGTGCAGATAGAAGATATCATTCAACGACTGACACCGGAGGAAATGAAGCATTTCATTATGTATCATGTGTCAGAGAATAAAGCCCAACAGGCGGACTTTCTGGCGATGTTTGCTGCAAAAAACGAGCATGAATCTATTGAAACATACAGAAGCCAGATCAAAGCCATTCTCTCCGCTGCCAAAGACCGGCATGGATTTGTAGATTACCGAACGGCGGCAAAAGTAGGCAACAACGTATTTGTCATTGCTTACAGAAGTCTTACACATGCAGAAAACGGCAATTACCGCAGTGCTATGTATATCAGCATGGCGGTATTGGAGGAAATGACGAAAGCAATGGAGTATGTGGATGATAGCAGCGGTGATGTGGGCAGTAATTTGGATTTGGCTTTTGGTGTGTTGTCTACGCTCAGTAAAAAGGCATTATCTTCTGAGTTGCGACAACTTTTATTTGATTATGCTGTGGATATATACCAGTGTGAAGTGTATGAGGGTTGGGACTGGCATTTGGGAATGATAGAGATCGCTCTAAATCTTGCTCGTACTGAAGCTGAGGAGGCTTTGCTTCTCGATCTACTCCATCAACCCGGCCACAGTGAATATGATGCGGAAAGTAGACAACACCTCATTTATTCGATACTGCTGAAAAGAAAAGACAAAACAGATGCACAACAATTCCTGGATCAACATTTAAGCAACCCTGATTTGAGACAAATCGCGTTGCAAAACGCATTTACACTCACCGATTTTGAGCGCGTCAGGCAACTGGCCACTACGGCTATTGAAGCGGATAGAAAATCTAAACCGGGTCTCCTTTCAGATTGGTATGACTGGCTGATCAAAACAGCCGAAGCTGAAGGTGATTTGGAAGAGGTCATCAAATATGCCAAAATCCAATTGCTTGATCATGGTCGCCATAAAGAACCCTACTTTCAGATCATCAGGAAGCATACGCCTTCGGGTGAATGGAAAACTACCATTCGAAAGTTATTAGAAGAGATGTCCAACTCACGCGACTGGGGGACGCGTGAATTAATACCCAAGGTGCTGGAGGAAGAACAAGATTGGAACAACCTCTTTGCTTATCTTCAGCAAGAAGCCAAGGCACGTGGTTACCATTTCGAAAGATTAGCACACTATGGAAAACACCTGGTGGACACGCACAAGGTTGAAATCGGCGAATTATTACAAATAGCGCTTGTGACATCCGGCCATGCGGCTTCCAAACGCCGGGATTATGTCGATCTGACAAAAGATTTGCGAACTATGAAGAAAATGGGCTATGGGGAGATCGTCAAGGAAATCGTCGATAAGTTGATGGCCATGTACAGGCATCGACCGGCCATGATGGAAGAACTGCGCAAATTGTAAATAGCATGTTGCGGTATCATCTCGTTGAGCCTGAATAGCAGCATGAAGGTGATTCTGTAATTCCTGGAAATCTGTCCTGCTAGTTCAGATTATTGGGCTCAGCATGAGCAAGAGGAATTACTAAAGGATTATTTCCTCTACACCCTCTTGCATCCAATCTCTTTTCCCCCTAACTTCCCTACGAAAACAAATTACTTCGGTTACTAACCGTAACCGAAACGTCACTTTTTAAACCAGTTGAACCATGGGTCTTTCCATTTATTATTGCGGCCAAATCCGGGATATGCGCCTCCTTCCGGCACTCACCGAGGAAGTAAAAGATATTTGTGATGATTTGCATTGGGTGTCCGGCGATCTCCGTCCACAACCTGAGCTTCCATTACAAGGATTTCAATTCCATCCTCCGGGCAGCGAGCCTCTATGGCTTACATTTCGGGAGGATGGCGTGTTGGCAGATCCTGTTTATTATATTTTTAAAGACGATACTTTTTCACCACCTGATCCAGAGGATGAATATTGGCTTTCCAGCGTGACACAATTTGCCGGAATGGATGCCCATATAGCATTAATGAAACTTGTAAAGTATCTGAGCCTTAAATATTTTGTGGGTTTTGAGTTGATCGATGAAAGCGAGTATTGGGAAACGGGTGACGCCAGTATTTGTAAATACCATTTTGACGAATTCGAAAAGGCAATGGATGAAATGGCGGCAAAGCTCAGCAAACTTGATGGACAGTATGAGCTCGGAGGAGACTGAGTCCAGAAGCGCTTAGATGAACTGCTGCATACATGTGGATTTGAGGTGATTTTAAGGACTTTGGAGTGATTTGTTTTTATTTAAAATTCAATACGTCATTAAAGTTCATCTATGCCTGAACAATACATGTGATTTTCTGGGGCGGATATTTATGTATTCATATCACCACTTAAGGAGGACTGCTGAGCACCGTCAAGTCCTACCCTTAGCCTTTGGCTACCGAAGCCTTGACGAAGGTCTTAACTAACCTCCCGCCTCATCCTACCAGATGATGGGATCATCACTGCGCGATGAACTGCCCACCGCATACTGCCCACTGCATACTGCTTACTCACCCTTTCTCCTCACCTCCAACCGATACGCCCCCTCCTTCAACTCATTCGACCCCACGACGCCAATAATCACTTGGTATGGATTGGCCAGCGCAAGAATGTCACGGACATGACGCGTATGATCCTGTGTTTTCCCTTTCACTTTGTAGTCCCATTTATGATCCGCTTCACAACGAATACACTGACTCAGCGTAGGCACTGTATTGCTCGCGGAGACGGTACCAACTTCATAGGCATAGAGGCTGAAGTTGGCATTTTTGTCTGCAGGGATAAGGTCGATCTCGAGCTCCGTGTATGCAGGAATATCCAGAGCGTATAGCACATGCTTGCCGGTAAATTTAGCTGCCTGCGTGGCGGGGAAACAAGCTACTGCACTGTTCCACGCCCAGGAGAGATCTGGCATGTCGATACCTTCGGAAAGGTTGCCTTCTGAGGTGATGACGCCTTCAGGACTGAGCTCTATCCATCGGATATTGGACGACTGGCTATGGACTACAACACAGCAACACAAAACGCAGATGATAATCAGGAGGGAGTTTTTCATATGGAAAAGATAAACAAATTATTTTTGAAGAGTAATGTCGTTTCATGGAGACGGCCTGCGTTGACTTGTATTTTCGCAAATTAAAATTTGCAGACGCACAAGCGTAAGAGTCGAATTGTGAGTTGTGAATTATAAATCTTGCTTATGGGAGGGAGTTGCAGTAGGTGAGAAATCGATAAATCGCAGATTTGAGATTTCGATGGGGCATAAGTTCGATAAGTTAAAATCTACGGCGGTTCCCACTGTGTGCCTTCGCATTTTGCCCCTGCGAAATTGCTTGAAGGCAATTTCTGTCCCCTGTGTGCTGCGCAACCCCGGGGTTAATACATTTGACCCCGGGGTTTTCGGAACTATGTTGCTGTAAGCAACGAGGTGGAGAAACACAGGCGATGTGCTGAGGTAGCCGAAGTATTCTCTGAGCTACGATCTGCGGTTCGCCTTTTATTTTCGCGCAGAGCCGAAGTTAATTTTCCAATGCCCCTTGCCCCCTACCACCTGCCACCTGCCCTTAGTCTTCACTTTTTTCTTATTTTCGCCCCACTGATGAATGCAACATTACTCCATATTATTATTACCTAGAAGAATTCTGTAATCTGAGCTCATACAAGCCCCGTCAGATTACAGTCGGGGCTTTTTTAGTTTAAAGACGTTATCCAGACATGAAACTGTATCCGGAATATAAAGGCCTGAATCTCCCCGGCATCGACCAGGAAATGCTCCAATGGTGGGAAGAACATAAAATTTTTGACAAGAGTGTCAACCAACGCCCTGAAGACAAACGATGGGTGTTCTATGAAGGCCCTCCCAGCGCCAATGGCATGCCCGGCATACACCACGTCATGGCCAGGGCAATCAAAGACCTCTTTTGCAGATATCATACCCTCAAAGGATACCGCGTAGAACGCAAAGGCGGATGGGATACGCATGGCCTTCCGATCGAACTAAGCGTAGAAAAAGAACTCGGCATCACTAAAGATGATATCGGAAAATCGATCTCCATCGAGGACTACAATACCAAGTGCCGCGAAACGGTCATGCGTTATAAGGCGGAATGGGACGACATCACACGCAAGATGGGGTATTGGGTAGATCTGCACAACCCGTATATCACGTATGAAAATGACTACATCGAATCTGTATGGTTTCTGCTTGGGAAGTTGTATGACAAAGGACTGCTTTATAAAGGCTATACCATCCAGCCATATTCTCCGGCGGCAGGAACCGGTCTGAGTTCGCACGAGCTCAATATGCCCGGTGCTTACAAAGAGGTCAAGGACACGACTGTAGTGGCGTTGTTTAAGGTGATTAATAATGATCAGTCATCCTTTTTGTTTGATGATCCAAATGAAGATGTACGCATTGCTGCATGGACCACCACGCCATGGACACTTCCATCCAATACAGCGCTGAGTGTAGGTCCTGATATCAGTTATGTAAAAATCAAAGCGTCAAATCCATACACGCATACACCGGTCAGTGTCGTGCTTGCCGAAGCCTTGGTCCCAGCATGGTTTGGTGGAAAAAATCAATCATCGGTGGAAGGGCAGTCTGCCGCTTTCAAAGGAAACCAACTTAAAGGCATCCGCTATGAACCGCTACTTGATTTTGGCAACGAGATTGAACCGTTGCTTGGCGGCACAGATGCGTACCTGGTGTTGACAGGAGATCATGTCACTACTTCAGATGGCACAGGCATCGTACATACGGCCCCTTCGTTTGGTGCGGATGACCAGCGTGTAGCCAAAGCAAATGGAGTAGGGACCCTCACCCTTGTGGATCAGACCGGAAAATTTAAAGAAAATGTGGGCCCTTACTCCGGCAGATACGTCAAGGACTATAAAGATGAACCCGGATATATTGCCGTGGATATCGATATCGCTGTGCAACTCAAAACGGAAGGTAAAGCGTTGAATGTTCAGAAATACGAGCACAACTATCCGCATTGCTGGCGCACAGACAAACCTGTCCTGTATTACCCGATGGATAGCTGGTTTATCAAATCAACGGCTTGCAAAGAGAGGATGATTGAACTGAACAAGACGATCAATTGGAAGCCTGCACATACCGGAGAGAAACGATTTGGCAACTGGCTCGAAAATCTTCAGGACTGGAATCTATCCAGGTCAAGATTCTGGGGCATACCGCTACCTATATGGAGAACGGAAGACGGCAGCGAAGAAAAATGTATTGGTTCGATAGCTGACCTGGCAAAGGAAATGGATGCCGCAAACGTTGCTTTAAAACTGGACCAAAAGGTCCCTGGCGATTTGCATAGGCCGTTTATAGATGAAGTCATTTTGGTTTCATCAAATGGCCTTCCAATGAAACGCGAGACGGACCTCATTGATGTGTGGTTTGACAGCGGGGCAATGCCGTATGCGCAGTGGCATTATCCATTTGAGAATGAAGAAAAATTCAAACAAAACTTTCCTGCCGATTTTATTGCTGAAGGCGTGGATCAGACAAGAGGTTGGTTTTTTACATTACATGCGATAGCCACCATGGCGTTTGATTCTATTGCGTTTAAGAATGTGGTGTCAAATGGTCTCGTACTTGACAAGAACGGGCAGAAAATGTCCAAGCGTCTAGGCAATGCAGCAGATCCATTTAAAACAATTCAAAAATACGGGGCCGATGCCACGCGTTGGTATATGCTATCGAATGCTCAACCCTGGGATAATCTGAAGTTTGACGAAGAGGGCATCGTAGAGAGCACCCGTAAGTTGTTTAGTACCTTATATAATACCTATTCCTTTTTTGCGCTCTACGCTAATCTTGATGACTGGAATGCAGATGATGCCGGTGTCATGCCTGTGGCACAAAGACCTGAAATCGATCGTTGGATATTGTCCAGATTACATTCCCTCATAGATGCCTATCAGGCAGACATGGATGATTTTGATGTGACGGCTGCATGCCGGCGTATTGAAATATTCGTCAATGATCATCTTTCAAACTGGTATGTGCGTCTCAACAGGAGGCGGTTCTGGAAGGGTGAGTTGTCAGATGATAAACGTGCTGCCTATGCCACACTACATGAATGTTTAGTAGTGGTCTCACAGATGATTTCTCCGGTAGCCCCATTCTTTAGTGACTGGTTATATAGAAGTCTTACAGCTTATTCGGGCAATCATCCGGAGAGTGTTCACTTAACTGATCTTCCGACACCATCGCATGATCTTTTAGATGAAGCGTTGCTGCGTCGTATGGATTATGCACAGCATATTAGTTCATTGATCTTATCCATCAGGAAAAAAGAAAAACTCAGAGTGCGTCTTCCACTCCGTCGGATCCTGCTACCTGTCATCGATGAGCGTTTTCAATCTGATGTGGATCAGGTGAAAGAGTTGATCCTTTCTGAGGTCAATGTCAAAGAGATCGAATACATTACCGACACTGCCGGTATGGTGAATAAAAGAGCAAAAGCCAATTTTAAATCCCTCGGTAAGCGTCTTGGAAAAAACATGAAAGTGGCTGCTGATATCATCCAGGCACTAGATCAGGAAGCGATATTATCTTTTGAGCGCGGTGATGAACTTAAGATAACAGTGGAAGGGCAGGAATATATCCTGGAGCGAGAAGATGTCGAAGTGATCTCCGAAGATATCCCGGGATGGCAAGTGGCGTTTGAAGACGGCATCACGGTTGCACTGGATGTAACCCTTGATGATGAACTCATCGCAGAAGGAACTGCACGTGAATTGGTCAACCGTATCCAGAATCTAAGGAAGAGCAGTGGGTTGAATGTGACGGATCGGATCAGTATCAAGGTAGAGGCTCTCCCGGGGATCGAAGAGGCTGTCCGGAATTTCGGTGAGTATATAAAAGCGGAAACACTAGCTGATGAGATCACAGTATTTGCCTCTGCCCCTAATACTTCGACTATTTCGACACCGCTCAGCACAAGTCCGCTCAGTAACCAAGGGGACTTCAATCCTCAGACAGTAGAGTGGTTGGAAGGTACAGAGATAATGATCTCTGTAGAGCGGGTATAGTAGAAGAACGGCTAATTTAAAAATGGCGAATGCGATGCGTCATCTGACACATCACACTCGCCGGGATTATATAGTTCAATTAATCAATAATCACCCTGACTGCTTTCATTCCCTCTTCGGTTGAAAGGCTTATAAGGTAACTTCCCGCGGGGAGAGGTCGGCTTATCTCCAATGTTTCAATGTGCTTGCCGGGCCCCTCTGGCACAGACGTCAAGAGAGTCTGAACAATCCTGCCTTGGAGATCAAGTAGATGGAAGGCAACAGTTGTATTCAGGCTTAACTCATATTCTATAGTGATCTGCGCATTGGCCGGATTGGGATATAGAGATATTGCCTTTATAGGAATGGCTACTTCATGCGTACTTACGGTCAGCCCGGAAAGGAAGCGTGCTACTGCAATTTCATTGTAATCCCCATTCCTTGCATATCCTGCAGCTACGATTTTGCCATCGTCCTGCATGGCTATCGAATAGATTTCATCTGAATTTACGCTTACAGCTGCAAATTCGACAATACCATCATTGTCAAACGTATAATCAGGGATTCCATTTACTGTGAGACGCACCAAAGACATGTTGCTACCTCCTTCCATATTACTGTGCGTGAGTCCACCCAGCACGATTTTACCATCCGGCTGCAGCAGAATGGCGCGCGCATAATCAGCGAAAGTTGTTACTTCAATCGTTGTCAACCCATCTCCATGAAAACTGTTATCCAAACTTCCTTCCGTGGTGAAGCGGGCAACAGCAAAATCATGATTTCCTCCAATAGCTGTAGCATATCCGCCAAGTACAATTTTACCATCTGGCTGAAGGACGGCTCCTGTCGCGCGGGCATTGGAATTGCTGAATGAAGCTATGGCGATACCCTCTTCGCCAAACGAGTTGTCAAGCGCACCATTGACTTCATATCGTGCGACAGCAAATTTTTCAAGATCATTAAATATTCCATTCCCGGCCGCGATGATTTTTCCATCGGGCTGAATGAGGATCGACCCAATATTTGTGTAGCCCTCTCCAACCTCGGTGATGGTAACACCATCATCTCCAAAGGTTATATCAGGCGTGCCGTTTGGCATAAAACGCACAACAAAGAATTTATCGAAATCTTCATCTTGACGACCCACATAACCCCCTATCACAATTTTGCCATCATATTGTAAAGCCAATGATGTTGGTTCTTGATATGCAGTTCCAAGATTCAGCGTTGCCATGCCATCTGTGTTAAAAGCAGGGTCAAGGCTTCCGTTGGGATGAAAGCAATATAAAGCAATAGAATCATTTGAATTATTGTCTAAGCTGACCAAACTCAAAATTCGCTCATCAGGTAACTGAATGGAGGAAATCATATAACTATGATTTCCAGGATAGGAAATCATAATTTTTCCATTGCCGTTGAATGTATTATCCAGAGTACCATCAGGGTGGTACCGGACAAGAACAGCCCTATCCAGATTGCCGGGTACACCACTATAACCGGAGACAAGAATTTTGTCATCCTTCTGTATCAAAACGCTATTAGCGGCAGTATGTTTGGCAGAGTAGAAAGAGGTAGTCACCAAGCCATTAGAACTAAAATCTGGATCCGGGTTGCCTGCTTGAGCCATAACAAACGCAGGTGTAAATAAGGTGATATGCAGAATGAACAGGTAAATAGCTTTCATAAAATTTTAATGAATCGGTACATGAATTCGTTTTTTCTTACTGATGCAGATGAAAGCTTAAACCTTCAGGTGCCAGACAAAGGTGGTATGTACAGCCTGAATGCATCTCCTTAAAATATTGGCTGGTTGCTGCGAATGAGTATTCGGTAACGAACCGAAGAAGTTCAGGATTCATTTTTGTAGTACACTTCATCTACTTTACGCTGGCGCTTGTCGGTTGATATGTATTTCAACTATATACTGCATCCATATTTTGATACGTTAATAGTATTTTTAGCTAAATCTGACGTTAAACCACAGCATGACGTTATCCGGAGCAGCAGGATTTACTTCTTCGTTGTCCCTCAGGGCAATGATCTGCTGTTTTTGCCTGTTATCTTTTTTCAATGGATTTGCTGTTGGCAAGGGTGACTTTAATTCCTCTGATGGTATTTTATGCAATTTGTCTTTTCCCCAAGCAGCCATTGCCGATGTCAATACCATCTATATCCCATTCACTTTAGTCGGACAGCTGATCATGGTAGAAGCAAAGGTGGACACCGTCATTGGCTTTTTCATGCTTGACACCGGGTCTGAAAAGCTGGTGCTGAATAAAGAATATTTTGAAGCAGGGGACAATGGACGCGCTATAGCTGCCATCGGAAACACAGGTCTGGTAAATGCGGTAATTGAAAAGCGTGTAGACAGTCTGCAGATTGATCAGCTGGTGTTAAAGGAAATACAGGCTCACCTAGTCGATCTCCACCACATCGAGCTCAAGAAAAATGTCAGGTTGATTGGCATCCTCGGTCATGATGTGTATAAGGACTTTGAGGTTTTTATTGATTTCCAGAGCAAGGTTATCGTACTGACCAGAGTCAACAGGAAAGGAATCCGAATCGATACGCTGGCGCCATTTGAAGTGCCTTATGATAGTATGGATTTTGAACTCCGGCATCACCTCATCATCGTAGATACTAAAGTCAATGCCGTGCGGTTAAAGATGATACTGGATTCAGGAGCAGAACTCAACCTGATAGACCGGCAGGTAAATCGTAAGGTGATGGACAAGTTTACCTATAAGTTTATCATCGATGGGAAATGGATTACAGATCCTGCCAATTCAATTGTGGAAGATGACGGGCACGGGAATAAGAATTCGGTGAGGTTTGTGCAATAGGCATAGAGCATAAAGCAGCATAGAGCATGGGGCAAAGAGTAAACCGCATTCGCCTAGGCTTCGGCTGATTAGGTGGCATCACCTTCTCACGCTCTCACTCTCTCACGCTCTTACCCTCTTACTGTCTTACACTTTTATATCTCCCTTCAGATACAAAACCGCTTTTCCACTGATGAGCACCCGTTCTCCGCGCAGCGCGCATTTAAGAAATCCTCCCCTGGCAGATACTTGCCGGGCCGTAAGGTCTGATTTCCCAAGCTGATGAGCCCAGTATGGCGTAAGAGTACAATGTGATGAACCTGTCACCGGATCCTCAGGGATAGCATAGGCAGGAGCAAAAAAGCGTGAAACAAAATCAACATCTTCACCTGGTGCGGTGACGATTAATCCGCAATGACCAAGCTGAAGAATAGCTGATTGATCAAATGCACTGCTGATCACTGTCTGCTGATCTTCAAGAACAATCATAAAATCCCGCGCACCCCGGTATGCTTCTTTGATCGTGGCATTGGTACAGTGTTTCAAGGCTTCCGATATGTCTATCGGATGATGATGGTCGACCGGAAAATCAAGTGTGAGCCAATCTCCATTTTTACTGACCGTAAGAATTCCGCTTCTCGATTGAAACCTGATGATATCATACTTATAGCCTAAATGCGTAAACATCACATAAGCAGTAGCGAGGGTCGCATGACCGCATAGATCAACCTCCACTCCGGGCGTAAACCATCTGATCCGGAAGCCATCATCTTCAGGGACTACAAAAGCCGTTTCGGCAAGATTATTTTCTGCAGCGATGGACTGCATGAAAGCATCCGATGGCCAGTACTCAAGAGGTACGACGGCCGCCGGGTTGCCACCGAATAATGTATCCGTAAAAGCGCCGATTTGATATAGGGTCATGGAGTAAAAATACTAAATGCTGGCGGCGAGAACGCCATCCAGCGGCAAGTTTTCCTTCGTCAGGGGCGTATTGCATCCGCCCCTGACTATGGCATTTCTCGCCGCCAACCCGTCAAGGAAATTTTGCAGAAAGTTGCAAATCTGAATTATTTGCGATTACTTTGCATTACAAAGTGCTTTGTGATATGAATGAAAAACTCTATTCAGACGATCTCGCCCACATCAGATCCATGATGGAACGGTCGTCCAGGTTCCTTTCCCTTAGTGGCTGGGCTGGTATCTTGCCTGGAATCTTTGCTCTGGCAGGCCTCGCCCTTGCGGTTTGGTTTATTTCTCAAGCCCGGCAATTATGGTGGTTTGGTGATGAGATCGATAGCAACAGTCCCCTGACGTTACAATTAGTAGCAACGGCAATGATTGTTTTGGGCCTTTCTGTTTTCAGCTCCTGGTACACCTGTATGCGCAAAGCCCGGAAAGAAAATCAATCCACATGGACCCCTGCTATCCGGAATATGCTGCTTCACTTTGCCATCCCACTGACAGCGGGAGCTATCATAGTCGGATGGATCTATGTCAAAGGCGAATGGGGATTGTTAGCCCCCGTCATGCTGTCCTTTTACGGTCTGGCCTTAATTCAGATTTCTCAGTTTACATTAAGGAGTGTTTTCTGGCTCGGCATAGTAGAAATTGCACTCACCGTTCCTTCCGGAATTCCTGGAATGGGCATTCCTTTTCTGGCCATTGGTTTTGGATTTGCACATATAGTATATGGCATCCTGATGTTGCCCCTAAATCCCCTAAAGGGGACCAAAAAAGATTGAGCAAAGATTAATCATGCACAGTATGATTAGCTCTAAAGTCTAAACTAATGAAAGAATTGATCGAGGCATTGGACAAAACATTTGACAGCCGGATACGGCTTGGCATCATGTCAGCCTTGATGGTCAATGAAGCTGTTGATTTCAATACACTCAAGGAATTACTCGATGCTACAGATGGAAATCTGGCCTCTCATCTCAAAAGCATGGAAGCTGCTGCCTATATCACTGTGCAGAAATCCTTCGTGGGTCGAAAACCATTAACCCGATACAAAGCTACAAGGCAAGGCCGCAAAGCTTTTGAATCACACGTCACCGCTTTAGAAAAACTCATTCGATATGCGCCTAAGCCTCCCAAAGGAGACTCGTAAAAAAATGAATTAAAAAATAAATGATGGAAGCAAATACAGAAAAAAAAGTTAAGAAATGGACCGACAATGTCCTCATTAAGGTAATCATCATTGGATTTGTGATCATGGTGCTGATGATCCCCAGTATGATGATCAATGAATTGGTTCGTGAACGGTCCTCCAGAAAAATGGAAGTGACGCGTGAAGTTAGCAGTAAATGGGGACAGTTGCAGACGATCACCGGACCATATATTGTCATCCCCTATATGGAGGAATTAAAATATACCAATCAGGCCAGTGAATGGCGGGAACAAAAATTATATTATTTCCCTCAGATTTTGGAGGCGACTGGCAACTTAACACCTGTCCTCAGAAAAAGAAGCATTTTTAAAGTAATGCTTTATGAAAGCGAACTAAATATCAGTGGCCGTTTTTCGTATCCGGATCTCAACGCGTTAAAAATTCCTGCAGATAAAGTCATGTGGGATAAGGCACGATTACATCTATCGATCACAGATTTGTCAGGGATTGCTTCAAAGGTAAATCTGGAATTGGGCGATACTTTGATTCCTATGACAGCTGCCGTTCCTGACGGACTACAACTTCCCGGTGGTTTGATGTGCCATCTTCCAGGTTCCGTGGCAGGAAATGAGAAATTGGATTTTCGGATTTTACTTTCCCTTAAAGGAAGCCAGGGAATATATTTTTCTCCAGTCGGCAAACAGAACAAAGTAAAACTGACATCGTCATGGCCGTCCCCGAAATTTGAAGGGCGTTTTTTACCTGATACCAGTACTGTTTCTATAAGCGGATTTGAAGCAACCTGGACCATCCTCGATATCAACAGACAGATTTCCCAGCAGTGGACAGAAGGCAATCCACAGGCTTTTCAAAATGCCAACCCAAACCGTGGTGCCGAAACGTATGCCTATGATCATTCGACCAACACACAACCGGTCTTTGGCGTAGAATTGTTGGATACAGTAGATCATTACACCAAAAACGAACGTACCGTGAAATATGCGTTTCTGCTGATCACGCTCACGTTTGCAGTCTATTTTTTCTGTGAAGTCCTGAAGAAACAGAAAGTACATCCACTGCAGTACGGACTCGTCGGTGCAGCGCTGGTGATCTTTTTTATTCTCCTGTTATCCCTGTCCGAACATATCGGTTTTGATCCGGCGTATGCTGTAGCTGCCGTAGCAACCATACTGTTGATCACCTTCTACAGCCGCAGTATCTTTTCGGAAAAGAAATATGCCATGGTGGTGGGCAGTTTGCTGGTAGCCTTGTTTGGATTCATTTATATCATCCTCCAGCTCGAAGACTATGCACTCCTTGCCGGAAGTATCGCCTTGTTTGTCATCATTGCCTTGATCATGTATCTGACGCGGAAAGTGAAGTGGTAAAAAAGGCTGAGGCTGAGGCGGAGGCGAAGCATGATGTTTAGGCCACGGTCTCCAACCGAAAGTGAAAAGTGGTTGGCATAAAGAAAGGTAACCATGTAGGGATTCAAAATTTTGAACCCCTACATGGTTACCTTTCTTTTTTGGACAGCGTTTTAATTTATTAGTAATCCGGATCCATCTCCGGCGTGCGCAGCCCTGCTACCTCATTTGCCATGAGGATGAAAACATTCCAGCACAACCCACGAGTAGATACCCACCAGCTATTCGTTGAAGTCCATTTTGTAGGTATAAATTCTTTACTAAAGGGCCATTCGGGATTCAGATAGATCTCTGCCCAAATTCTGTTTTCCATCAAGGCGCTGGCTTTGGTCCAGCCGTGTTTTAACCCAACTACATATGCACAATATTCAGCCCTGAACCAACTACCCCCGTTATAATAGTAGCCATCACTTTGGCCATTGCTATAATTCTCTTCACCAAACTTCTCAAAGGGCTGATATTCTCCACTGAGGTAAGCGAACCCGGGAGCATCCTTGATGAGCCGCACACAAATAGGTGCAGTAGTTCCATATGCAGGATGAGGTGAATCGGGTACCTTATTGAGCAGCGGTATTTGGTCAAGATGATTTTGCACCATTTCATCTGTCAACAAGGGTCTGCCGAAAAGCCATAATGAAAAGAATTCCGGCTCCAGGTCAGTAAGGGTGATGATGTCAGGATAGTTTCGGTCAAAAAGCAGGTGCTTTCGTTCCACATCATAAAAATTCCGGTATTCCTCTTCTGCTTTTTGAATATAAGATTCAGCGATATCAAAACCCAGTTCTTTAATCGTCCTCAATGCTATAGCCAACATCCCCTGGTTCACACCCAGGCGGTCTGTTTTAGGATTAAAGTCAACGATATCCACTTGGCTTAAGGAAAAGTGAGATTTGCATTTTCCGTCCCCATCATCATCAAATTCATTGAGCACATAGGCAACAGCCTTCTCTAATTTCTCCTGTGGCAGCGTAATACCAAAACGACGCTTGTTGAGCATGGCCCAGATTAGCCATTCGATGGTGGCTTCATTGTCTTTGGCTTCGACTGATCCCATCAGGGGTGTGATGATGGTCCCGATACCACCTTTGGGTGTTTGTGTCTTACCCCATTGCTCCCAAAGAGAAAGATTAAGTTCTTTGTTGTACGTTGACACGGCGGCAAAAAAACAATCCCGGTTGTACATATCCGGTGCATAATTCATGTTGGGCACATTGAACAGTGTGAAATCCCTGATGTCCGTGATCCAGGTTAACATATTGAAATTGGCATACAGCATTTTTTCGATCAAGGATCCTTCAAAGCCTTTAGCTTCAGCAAGCCTGGATTGTGAGGAGATCATAAATTGCTGATGCGTAGTCCATGGTTCTGCAAAAACATAGGTTGTCTTCTGCACTTTTTCACCAATCGGCAGGATGTTGTAAGGCTCTGATGAAGGTTGATGTTCAGTGAACTGCAGATCTTTTATTTGCAGTGTACATTCCTTTCCGGATTGTGTGCCGATAAACATGGAGACACTGTCATTTTCAATATAGGGCACCAGTATGCTGCCTTCAAACAACGTCCATTCGTTTTCATTCGCGGGAAAGTTATCAATGTATTTCACCCCTTGTTCCAGTTCAATAGTCTTTACACCATTCTGTACCCTGAATAGTTTTAGGGCAACTGCGGTATTTCCTTTGCACCAGAAAGAAATGGTATATACCTTTTGATCATTCAAGGAGGCAATAAATTCAATCCCAGCTCTGCCCCCGGGATGGCCGGCAATCGAAATGAGCCCGTCTGAAATGGTCACTTCTGCATGGCCTTCCTTTTTATAGTCAGCGGACATTTTAACAACCGTTTCAGTCCCGTCATCCAGATTGTACATTTCCCCGAAAGTCTGTTTGATGTAATCGTTGCCGGCTGACCTGTCTGAAGCATCGGCAACGGAAAGCAAATTGACATCGGGCAACCTTCTCATACCCACGAAGCCACCTCCGCGTCCGCTAAACCGCCTGCGTGTATTACGGGTATAATGATTTAGATAACCGGCATCTGTTAAAAAACCTACTACTTCATTACCAGGCGTCACGAAGCCTACGGCAGGGTATATTTCATGGACAAAGCCACCGGGAAAACTGTCATATTCAAAGGTGACATATCGTTGTGGCTTTTCAGCGGGTTTGTTTGTTTGCTTTAAGATATAGTGCATCCCCGGCATCGATGGCTGGAACAACTCAATTGTTTTTTTGATGACGTGATCATTGATGACCTCGTAGATAACACTGACTGAAAGGTTTGCGTCAAACTCTTTAATGTACGCATCTCGTGTCAACGTGATGCGCTTTTCACTTCCTGACCAGGTTTGTCCTGTCCATTCCATGATGGCTTCGGTGCTTAAATCCAGGTTAAACAGCTGGAGGGAGAATTCTTCGGTGTTGGCCAGCAACTTTTGTGGGCCATTGTAAATATCCACATGGAGACCTGCAAACGTATCGGCAGCGATGCTAAGCGAAAGGGACTGGCTGTATGCGAATGAAGAATTTAGTACCGTAAGTAGCCCTACAAAGCAGGCCGGAAAGTGGGTTATACAGATAGACATAGAATGCTATTGATAGCTAAATCTAGGCATAATACCGTCCCCTTGCATTGATTCAGAATTTATAACATGTATAAAAAAAATATATTTGACTGATATACATATTTATTTTATATTAGGGTAAATTTTTCCCAAGACCAAATGACCTCTTTACATTATGTTTTTTTGTAGAGTCAATCCGCAGATTATTTATTTTTTTTGGATGGACCCTAATTTTTATTTAGGCCCATGTGCTTCGGGTAATTCATTGCATAACACTCAAGACTGGATTATTTGTATTTGTTGGCTAATGTCATGGTCAACAAGATTAATGCATTTTATTTTCTGATGATGCCTATGATCATGGAGTTGTAGGTACGGGCATTGTATTGTGTATTCAAAATGCTCATTGGCTGAAATCAAATTTAATTTATTACAAAATCTTAAATCATCCTCACCCCGAATTATTTCTTCACTTTTAATATAATGTTTCATGTACACCATGCCCAACCCCCCGGTGGATACCTTTGCAGGTATCACACCTGCGTCCCTGAGTGATGCACACTGGTACGCTATTTACACCAGGTCACGTTTTGAAAAGAAAGTGCACCGCGATTTGGAGAAATCCAATTTCCAGGTTTTTCTTCCATTGATCAAAGAGAAAAAAAAATGGAGCGACCGGATTAAAACCGTGAGTGTGCCGCTATTGCCCAGTTATGTTTTTGTAAAACTGGACCGTCAGAGTATCCCGCGATTAAATTATTACCCGGGCGTTGTACGCCTGGTCACCTTTGACCGCAAGCCCTGTGAAGTGCGGGAAGAAGAAATTCAATTGCTGGAACAAATCACAACACACGGTATGAACGTACAGCAAGCCATGAATTGCGAGATAGGGGATAAAGTAAGGATTACGCAGGGGCCCCTGAAAGGGTGGGAGGGAAATGTAGAAGCAAAGAAAGGGCAATCAAGGATTGTCTTTCAGATTGCCAGTATCCTGCAATGCATTAGTGTGGAAGTGAATATGGGGGATGTAGAACTGATCCGATAATATGAATGGAAAATAGGCCCGATTTATATATAAGGCTGTCCTTTCTCGAACTTCTCGCGTACCTGTATTAGTGTGAGCCCTGTGGCTAGTTGATAGTGAGGAGGATCTACAAATCCCGTCCAGTGACCTCCCCATTCCAGCCCCGGTATTTGACCGGACATGACGATTTGCGAAGCCTCATTATAGGGACCTGCTTTGGTAATATAACCTCCACTTTGTGTGAATAAGCCAATGTCCCATGCAATCCCAAAATTATGGTTGCTGCTGCCTCCCCGGGCTTTTGTCACTATGGGTGGAGGATTACCATATCGTCCTTTTCTAAAGAGTTCATTTTGTTCTAGATAAGTCCGGGTTCCAGAAATGATCTTCGCGCCTATTCCCGCGGTCTGCATCGCATTCATAAAAATCCTGGCCGTCTTTTGTGCTTTCAGATGGAGGGTATATATGTTCATTTCTGTGCGGCTGTCAAACGTTCCATACGTCGCTGCGATATTTGTGGATTGGTTTTCGAATGCAGAGATAGCAGCTTCGGTTTTTGGTCCCCAGATGCCATCAAGTTTGCCTGTGTATAATCCATTGGATTTTATAAGGCGCTGGAAGAATAGAATATCGTTTTTAAAGAGTCGTTCGCTCATTGGATGTAAAGGTTTGATTTAAGTCAAGCAAATAGTTTCTTGCATGCTCATTTGATGGTTCAAGTTCAAGCACACGGTTAAAGTATTCCCTTGCCGCCGGACGATTGCCCAGGGCAAGTTCGATAACTCCTCTTTCTGTTAGAACTTTCAAATCGGTCGGATTGGTCTTGAGGATATGATCGTATTCCCTGGCGGCCTTTTGTGGATGTTGTTGCGCCAGGTAAACTAACGCCAGGTGATACCGGGTGCTGCTATCATCGGGCGAGATTCCCAAGGCATGAAGAAGAGCGCTTTCGGCCGAACCAAAGTTGTTGCGCATAAATTCCATGATACCCAACTGACTGCAAGCGAAGACATTTTCAGGTTCGTTGTCAATCGCCCTGTAAAGGCAGGCAATTGCCTGATCCATCTTCTTTAACCCTGCTTTGACGAGGGCAAATTGGGTCCAGTACCTGGCTTCCGAAGGTTTGAGGGCTACGACTTTCTCCCAGCACTGTTCGGCAGAATAATAATCTTGCTGAAGCATTGAAATGGTGGCCAGGCTTTCCCAGGCAAAAACGTTCCGAATATTTTTTTCGATGGCTTTGGTCACATAGGATACGCCCTCTTCCGCTTCGCCTTTTTGGATAAGTATGTTTCCCAGATTTAACCATGCCGTTGAACTCTCCTGATTGAGATGTAGGGATTTCCGGGCCATTTTTTCTGCTTCCTTCAGGTTTCCTTTCTGCTGGAGGAGAAAGGCGAGGTTGTTAAAGGCGGAGGAATCTTTCGCATCTGTTTTGATCGCTGCGCGAAATTTTTCTTCTGCCTGCTGAAGGTGCCCGTTAAAAAACATCTTCACCCCCGTGTTGTTGATTGTGTCTTCGACTTGCATATCAATACATTTTAGATTAATCAAATAATTGTTGTCCAATGCCTTTGGCAAAATCACCTACGTTGATATCCGGTGTTTCAAACTCCACGTCATCGAGGGAGATATCAAAGGGTTTATTTTCTTCGTAATGCACCGGAAATTTTACACCGAATTTCATAGCTGGCCCCCATTCAAAAGCATAGAGGTTCCATTTCCATTCCTTACTGAACTCCTTTATCCACAGGTCAAGAACGGCTTCCACATAAGCGTTGACATCGAACTTGAACTTGGGTTGTACGGACAGTGAAGCTTCTGCATCGAGTTTGAATCCTTGTGCCGGTGACCAGTTGACAGTCACACCAGCTTCAGCAGCCCCTTCGATGCCAAGGGCGCCGCCGAGTTCGATGCCGCCGGAGACTCTCGCGATCCCTATGCTGAGTCCGATCCCTGCGCGTATAAAGAGACGCAGGCCGGCTTCTGCAGGCACCCTGAATTTGGCAGTCCCGGTGACGGACATATTTTCCTCTTCAGCGGGGTTGTATTTCACTTCAACAGAAGCATCGGTGAGTTGGCCGGGACCGATACTGGCATAGGCTTCAGCACCTCCACCGATCGTGGCTACAAGACCGATACTGCGGGGGCCGACAGGAATAGCGAACAACGGGATTTCAAGCGTAGGAGCTTTAAAGATTTCTTTATTAATTTCCTTTTTCGGAAAGATATCTACGGCGGCGGGGATTCCTATTTTCCCAATGACTTCGATGTTGCCATCGGGTTTGAATGTGATGCCCGCTGTGCCTTGCAGCCAGTCCGTGATTTTGAGGGTCAGGGATCCGCCACCAAAGACACTCAGGTCTTTACCGGGACCACCGGAAGGTTTGCCGTCAGCGCCGACAGCCTGATTTGTTACACCCACAGTGGCGGCGCCGGAGAGGCGTCCTTTATTATAGCCTACGGTGCCGCTGATCGTGATGACGCCATCAATATAGCTTACCGAAAGATCGGTATCGACGCCAGGGATATTGGGTTTGGCATTGCCGGAGAGGGAGACTTTATATTCTTCTCCTGTCTTTTCAACTTTGGCAGAGACTTTGCCGCTCTTGATGAATTTATGTTTTAACTCCACTTCACCCTGGATGACCATCTGTTCATTACCATAGGTGACATCCAGTTTGCCATGTTCAATGCCCGGGATATCAAAATCGGCAGTTCCATTTGCATTTAATGTAGTGCCATCATAACCTACCGTGATTTCTGCTTTTTTGACACCTTTGATTTTTCCTTTCGGGATCTGGATATTTCCTTTGACTTCCCACTGATCATCACCCCCTACCACGTGAGTGTATTTCATTTCAACTTCAGCTTTGTTGAAAATCTTTTTATCGAATTCAAATTTGCCTTCGAGTTGGAATACCCCATCTGATTTTCCTGAACCTGTAATTTTTCCGGTGCCCACGTTGGTGATTTCAAAATCGATGTTTCCTTTTACACCTATGCCTCGTGAACCTGCAAAAACCGTGAGTGCAGCATCATTGATTTTGAAGGGTGGAGGTACGGACTTGATTTCTCCCGCAGAAAAAGTTTTACTGAGTTCGATTTTATCTCCTTCAATGGTAAAGTCGATTTCAACACCTTCAATCATTTTCACCGTAGGGACAATCCTTCCTTTAGCCATGATCCCTTTTCCAGGAACCAGGTCTACGAAATCTACTACGATCGGACTTAAGCCCTGGACTTCCAGCCGGCTTAAGAGTTTTTCAAGACTGCCTTCACCTGATGCCCTTCTTTTGATATGACCGCCATGTAAAACACCTTCCGTTTTATACGCATTGAGTGTAAAGGCGTAAGGCTTGACAATTTTACTGTTGGGTAGAATCGTCCCATTGATTCTGCCTGTAACCTCACCTGCAGGATTCTTAAAATCAAAACCAGACACGGACAATCCTGGTAGAGATTTGAAATCCGCTTCTTTGAGACCAGAACCACCTGCTTCCGAAGTATATGTGATCGGATGGAGTGGCGATCCTTTGACTTCTTCAATCTGTTTTACCGTAAGGGGTTTGAATTTATCGAGATGTTCACCGCTCGTGATTTCACTATAGGACCAGAAGTCATTTCCATCTCCACCGACGCCCAATTTGTATTCCGCGGAGGTAAACGTGATATCATAACTCTTGAGTGCGGTCTCCACGGTAGGCAATTTTTTAGCGGGGTCTTTTTTCTTTTCATCTTCCAGGAAATCGGCTATTGAATCGCGGATCCCGGTCTTGATGATCGACCCTGAACTCCGATTGGCCGAAAAATTGAGTAACTCCATGTTGGATTTGGGATCATTAGTTCCACCCAGTTGCATTTCTTTTATATGATCCACATCATAGGCACTTGCTTTTCCGGATTTACTCCACAGAGGAACCCTTGCGTTTTCAATAATTTTGGCTTCTGAACCAAACAGCTTGATCTTGCCATAGCCGAGGTAATACACATGGGTGTCGGGGTCCAGCGGTACTCCTTTAATCTTGTCTTTTACTTTTGCAGCAACCTGTGGCTGGACGTCATCCTTCCATTTTTGATCCTGAGCCAGGGCAGAGTCACGGGCATAGTTTCTCGGCCGCTTGATACTGCCATCGATTTTGCCCCGGTTCCGGCTTTTCAGTTTTGGAATCTTGAGTTTGTCAATCGTGATCGTCTTTGATCCTTCATCAATTCCGGAAGCAGAGGCTTTTCCCGCTTTACGATGTACATTCATGCGTTGCACATGATCCTTTTGTTGCACGACGTGCGTAAGTTCGTGGGCCAGCAATTCCCTGCCCTTGTCACTTTCGGGATCATACTTTCCGCTATTGAAAAATATATCATTGCCGATAGCGAAGGCCTGCGCATTGAGAGAACCGCACAATTCCTGTGACTCTTTATCATCATGGATACGCACGTCTGAAAAATCATACTTAAACGATTGTTCCATATCGGCCTTGACCTGATCTGCCAGCGGACGACCTGAACCTTTCTTTGCATTTATTTTTTCTTCGATCGCCTGGAGTTTGGTTTCATCCCCTTCTTCATTTGCCTCCTGGGTAGGATCGCCACCTGTTTTTGATTCTTTTCTTCCAAGGGCACTGACTGGCGTTACCGGCTGTGGCTTTTGTTGGATGGCCGGTTTATCCTCCTTGCTGCCGCTTTCTTTCCGGTGTATGGACTTGGGCTTGGCATTAGTATCCTTTTCCTGGTCTACCGGCTTCTTGTCTTTATTTTGATCCGATTTTTTAGCTGCTTTTGGTTCTTCCTTCTCTGTTCCTTTTTTCTTTACCTCCTGGTTTTTATCATCCTGTTTGGAGACTTTGTCTTTTTTGTCGTCCTCCTTTTTGGTAGCTTTCTTTTCTTCCTTCTCTGTTCCTTTTTTCTTTGCCTCCTGTTTTTTATCATCCTGTTTAGAGACTTTGTCTTTTTTGTCGTCCTCCTTTTTGGCAGCTTTATTTTCTTCCTTCTCTGTTCCTTTTTTCTTTACCTCTTGTTTTTTATCATCCTGCCTGGAGATATTGTCCTTCTGGTCATCGTCTTTCTTGGCGGCTTTTTTCTCTTCTTTCGGATCACTGTTTTTCGGGACATCTTTATCTTCTTTGGCCTTTACACCTTCCTTTTTAGGTTCGGGGGTAGGTTCAGCGGCAGGCATGACAGCTGGTTCTTTTTTGTTGTCATCTTTTTTGGTATTGGCCTTTTTATCTTTTTGCTCATCTGCCACTTTTCGTGCCATCGTATCCGCTTCCTTTTCCGCGGGATCACTGGCTTTACTTACCGTCAGTTTGGTTTGCACCGGCAGGGAATCCGCCATGCTGAATGGAGTGGATTTGTTGGCGAGCGAGGAATTGGTTTTACCGATAAAGCCCATGATGATTTATTTTTTGCTGCTATGATTGAATTCCTTCTCCTGAAAAAGTAGATTCCTTGGTTAACTCTTTTTTAATTCCGGTCATGAGGTTCTCTTTGGTGATGATATTGTTTCCCTTTCGTAAGGCCATCAGCGAAGCATATTGGACGACATTCATGATGCCTGCTCCCGTCAGGGAAAAATGGTCTGCCAGGGCAGACATATCGACATCTCCGGATAGTTTCGTACATTCTGAAAAACTCTGTTTCCAAAGTCTGAGACGCTGTGTCTTATCCGGAGCCGCGAAATGAATAATACTCTGAAAGCGGCGAAGAAATGCTTTATCGATATTGCTCCTGAAGTTGGTGGCGAGAATGGCCAGTCCTTCATATTCCTCCATGCGCATCAGCAGGTAGGAGACCTCCTGGTTGGCAAATCGGTCATTCGAATTCTGGATATTGGATCGTTTTCCAAATAGGGCATCCGCCTCATCAAAGAATAGGATCCAGTTTTTGTGATTGGCCGCATCAAATATTTTGGATAAGTTTTTCTCCGTCTCGCCTATAAATTTGGAGATCACCATCGACAAGTCAATTCTGTATACCGGCATGTCATGTTGTTTGCCGATGATGGCAGTAGCGAGCGACTTCCCGGTTCCCGGCGGACCAAAAAACAGGCATTTGTAACCATTTTGAATTTTGTTTTCAAAACCCCATTCTTTCATGAGCTTGTCTTTGTACTTCAACCAGATGCTGATCTCATCCAGGTGGGCGTCCGTCTCCTTCGCAACGACCAATGCATCACGGTCATAGCGCGTGGTCAATAGTTTGGCCGGGAAATTGGAATTGAACAACGGCTGATAAGAGGTAGCATTCGTGAGCATAAACAAGACATCTTTCGAAATCGTGAGGACGCCACTGGTTTCAGGTTCGTAGGAAAGGGTTTCTTCTAATTTAAGGATATTCTTTTGATAGAATTTGTGCCGCGGAGAGAAGTAGAGCATACATTCAAATCGTTTCTGCAGATCATGTCCCGCGATCAAAAATATGGCTGTTTCACCTGTTGGTATAAATCCACCATGCATAGATCCTTTGATTCCACCAAGATCCGGAATCTGCCTGCTCTCCAAGCCAGCATTGGTTATAGCCTTTTCCAGGAGATAAGGAGATACGTAAGGAAGCAGAGCCAGTAATAAGATGAGTCGTTCCTCCTGGTTCATTTCAAAAGACTCGATAAACTGTAGGTAGATCGAAGCAGGACCTTCTGCAGTCGGAGGCTTTAACCTGAGGGAGCCCAGCGGTTTATTTCCGGAAAAGGATTTCAGCCGGTTTTCGATGATCGAAACCAGCCATTCCAGGTCCTTCTCCAGGTGCTTTGCGTTATTCGTCAGACTTTTGTTTGCCATTGTGTAAACAGAGGTTGATTCATCCAGGGAAATTTGATGATGCTATAACTCCACGGCAGACTGTCGATGAGCATATCAAAGCCACTGGAAGCTACATGCAACTGCCATCCGCCATCCGATTCCATCAGTCTGCCTCGGCGTTGGAGAAAAGTAGTGCGAAGGCTTTCAATGCCTGTATTTTTCAGAATAGACCAATGGTTGATGACCGTAGTTAAAACGTCCCTGGCTTTTTCCTTTTCATCTTCAGTCAGGGGTATAGTGATATCACATATTTCAGTTGGATGAGATCCGGCCAGTACTTTGTTGAGGACCATGCCATATTCCTGTGGTTTTTTTTCGCCCCATACCAGGTAATCCATCCACAGGATCATCTTATGGCGGGACAAGTCACCGGTGATCTTTTTTTCCTTCACCCAGTTTAACGCATCAAAACTTTTCTGTAGGAGGGCGGCGTTTAAGATCACCAGCCCTGCATTGTCGATATAATATCCTGGGGATGTCTCAGTTTCTGGTTCCTGAACCTCTTCAATAACAATGGTCAAGGGAACATTAGGTTGTAATGGTAAGATGGCAGCAGGAGTCTTGTGAATCGAAGGAGTAATTTGTGATTGCACTTTTGTTTCAATGGCCTCCCGGATATGGTTGTAGAAAGCGGAATAGGCCGGCAAGGATGAATTGGTGTCAGCGGAATCGATAATATGCCGTATTCTGCTCAGCATTTTTTGTAATGAAGGGATCGAAAATTTGTGGAGCACGAGGCGTAGGCAGCGCACGAGTACAACTAAGAACTGCGCCTGGTTTGTGTAGGCTTCATGAAGAGCATGAATATAGAAGCCAGCGATTTCTTTTTCTTCCCGGGGCCATTCGGAGAGTGGTATTTCATCTTGAAGTACATCCATCAATTGCTGTACGGAAGTGAACTCTTCCCAGTGACATATTTTTTTCACGAGCAGCTCGATCGTGGTGAGCCTGAAATTGGTAGCGAGCCGCTTGGCCGCATATTCATTGCGAAGGCCGGGAAGCAACCTCGATTTAAGTTGTAAACTATCTTTTCCAATGATTTCTATCAGCAGGCTTTCCATATCGGGCGAGTTACTGATGTTCCATGGGATGGAACCTGTCATCAGGTAATGAAGCAACATTGTGATGAGGTGTTCCAATTCATCAGCTTCTATATCATGATGTATTCTGCCATCAGATGGCTGCGAATTGGGAAATACATGTTGACCAATCCTGGTGTTGAGCAGTTCTTCAAATTGCATACGTATTTTCTCTTGGATGAGTTCAAGGTCATCAAGATCAACGTTACCGATATCTAGTTCAAGGGATTCTATTCTTATCCTGCCTGTGATCTGATCATACTTGTGTAGCACTTTGTCCAACATAGATTCACAGTCCAGGGCCTGGAGTTTGTCAGCAAATGAATTGGCGACATATTCGTCCGACACATGTGTCTCAAACCGCATGGATTGGATAATATGGGGGTGATACAGGATCATTACTTAATGAGGTTTCTAAGTGCTGAAAAGCTGAGGCCTTCTGTCAGGTTTTTAAGATGGTCCGGTACAGGAATGCCTTCAAGTGCTTTGATATTGAGGAGTGGCTCAACGGCCAGGGACATATCCGGTACCAGGGCACTATTGGCCTGGACGCTGACAGTCTTATACCCTTGTTTTTCAATGGTGATGATTTCGCCTGACTTAACGCCGGTGATAATGTATTCTCCCTTCTCATTGGTCACCGCTTCTTTGTCGGAAGAACTTCTCACTTTGACATCCGCGAGGGGCACTCCATCTCCTGATTTGATGGTGCCGCGGATGGTGGGTTGGGCCATTTTATCATTTTTGTCAATGACATTGATGGCCACTGAACTCCTGGATGCGCTTCCTGAAGAGGTAAGGATCAAGGGAAGTTCTTCTACGCCGGGTGTGACGATATTGATCATTTTTAAATACGGCGCACCTGCAGCGTCATAGTAGACGGCCATTTCATTTCCTTTTGTAGAAGTATACACTTTTACACGTTCACCACCAATCGTACGGTTTTTGGTGACCGCATCAATTTTCATTTCAGGCTTCGTTTTTTTCATGAGCGCTTTATCATAGAGGTAGAGGCGCTGGACTTTGCTACCCATAGTGACATCTACTTTTCCGGTCGAAGGCTTGGAGGTTTTGCCGATGATAAACAAGTGAATAAATCCTTCCACAGTTACTTCTTCAAAATCACCTGCCAGTTGGTATTTCAATATAAAATAGCCATTCAGTTTTTCGTTATCCGTTTTTCTAAGCCGAAGGCTTAAACGCTGATCGTACCAGAGGCCTACCAATGCATGAAATGGATTACCATCTTCAGTCATGATTTTCACTTCGGCTTTGATTTCGGAATCGGCTTTATAAAATCCCATTTCATCCAGGTCAAGAAAATATTCCCCTGTTGCAGGATCAAAATGCGCTTTTGATTTCTGTATACTGTTTTCTACCGTAGCGGTGACGTCTACGACCATGACAATGGGCTTTTGAAGCGGAGAGACAATAGCTCTCTTTTTGTCATCACATGGAGCTGCAAGACAGTCGCATGCACATCGAAGCAAATCAGGTAGATTAAAATCAGCCACGACCAGGTTATTCTGTGCAGTATCACTGACCAACAGGAAGGTTTCTCCCCGGCGTACACCTGCGAGATGCTCCAACCCCGTTGTATTTGAAGCCAGGGATTTCAAGCTGATCACTTCACTTTGAGACAGGATGATCAACCGGTATTGATACATATACCAGATCCTGTAGATCGGCCGGAAGAAGAAGATGTTGAATATATTCAGTGAAGAGTTTAAGGCCTGATTAGCATTCGAGATGTCATTGATCATGGATTCAGCATAAAGATCGTAAACCGCCTCCCAGAGTTGCACATAAGCCTTTTTATACTCAGCGTAGACAAATTTTTCAAGACACCGTATGTTGAGCAATATTTCGTGCATCAATTTTATGGAAGACAGCACTTTTTCGTAAAAGGGTTTCAACTGCGCATTATTCATCATCATGTCTTCCAAGTAATCCAGCCAGCGCTCAATCTCCCTGAGATATCCCAGGACCCGATCCCTATAATAATTGTATTCTTCCTGCAAGTCAGGGAAGGAACAACTTTTGTTTTTGGAAGTGGATTGAATCGAAACAACAGCGACGGTGAAAGGAAGATTGTACGTCTTGCGTAGTGTATCAATAGTTGTTTGGACTGAGGTTACCGGGCTACCGATATGACCTTCAATCCTGTAAAAATCATTTCGCCGGGTATCTTCGTCCAGTAGCTGATCCTGCGTGAATGGAAGCTGATACCCTTTGATGCGGCTGATTTTATTTTTGTTTGTGAGGTCATAATTCCACACTTGTTTGATTTTGTCGATCGACGATTGCTTGTAGAAGTATGGGATAGCCCGCTCTGCAAGAAGGGTCTCATAGTCCCGGCTAGGGGAGATCCTGATCGGGGTATCTGCAAAATTCACCTGGAAATTGTCAATGATCCGGATGAGTCGTTTAAACAAACTCTGAACACGTTCGTAGAGCATAAATTGTCCATTCATAACCGGTGAAGGGATGAATTCATGCCGGTATTTAAAATTATGTTCCGCATATTTTTCTTCCTGATAACATGCCAGATGATCTTTGGTTACCGGGTAGCCAAGCATCACATGAAATGGATGGATAAACTCATTGCCCCCGCATTCCCCCACCAGGTCAGCTACACTGGTCAATAATTCATTGTAGGCATCCACACAATCGCGAAGGAAATCATAGAGATATTGGATATAATTATTATTGGCTGCGGTATTTCTGTACGTCTGTGCTTTAGTCTTGAAATATTCGCCGGCTTTTTGTGCGGTAAGGGCAGGCACTTCGGATTTCAGACAGTCATACAGGGTATTGAATATCCATGGATAGGTATCGATGAGTGCATTGATCCGGTCGCGGATGAAATTCAGTTCAGCATCCAGACATGGTGCTTTAAAGAGCGTGACCAGATCTGCGGGGGTGTTGACGTTTTGGAGGTTGTTATTTTTAAACAGGTTTTTAACCCACAACTGATCGAGTGTAAACCGAAGTTCTTCTTTCCCCTTCCAGCTACGACCGGGTTCGGTAAAAAAGGTTTCGGTGTTCGGGGCATTGATGATTGCATCTATGATATTAAGCGGGACTAAAAGGGGGCGGGGGGTGTATTGATACAGTTTCCCTTTGTCGTCACAACTTTCGTCGAGGCATTTGGCGATATTCAATGCTTCGATATCATAGAGCAGGATTAGGACCCTGTTTGTTTTATTGGCATTGTTGAGGATGCTTTTGGGTACTTCTGTTTCTGCATCAAATTCATCTTCGGTGATCAACTCATAAATGGTTGGATTGCCATTTCCAATCACGGTTTTGAAAGGCTCGAAATCTTTTAATCTCGTAAAATTTCTCCGGTGCGTATATGGGATAAGGGCACCGTTCTCATCATGGGGTTGTTTGAAAACGATCAGGTATCCGGCTGAAGTGACAGCGCAGCCATCATCGATCAGGACTTCGGCATTGCCATCGAGGAGCGTTTTCCAGTTGAACGTCAGCGCGCAGACGATCCCGGTCCCGATCAGTTTGTTGCGGGTATACCGCTCCTGCTGGTAGAGATAGGCTGCCAGATCATTGAGATGGTTATACGTTAAGACCTGATTGCCCTGGAAGAAGGGCATCTGATTGATCGGGTCCATTAATTTGAGTGCCATAACGCTTCAGTTAAAAGGTTCCAAGTATGGTTTGATCGAGTATCACAGGATTATCGGTAGACGGGTTTTCACAATCATGGAGGTGACCTTCCGGATAGACATTGGTGATGGTATTGAGGGTTTTGATGAGTTCGACAAGTTTCGGACTGAGGACATTCATCGCCGGCTTGTATTTTTTATTTTCAGTAAACCAATCTGTGTAGACTGTTTCCAGCTGGTGCATATCATACATGCTGATCCAACAAAATTTAGGGAGGATATGTGCAGGGGTTTCGCGATGGATGGTATCTTCTGTAAAAGCGCGGAAATCCATATTGCGGAATCGTGGTGTCCAATACGGCAGCACGACACTGATGCGAAAGGAGTAATAATCTGTGACGGGGCAATCACAATCTGGATTTAACGCTGCGCATAATGGGAAAAAGCCATTGGTCAGATCATTAGCAGTGATGTTCAGGCTGGCAGGCAGTGGCCGTAGCAGGAGGTGCTCAATGATGTGCATCCCTTCATCCAATAAAACCTCGCGGAGGGATGCAATTTTTTCTTGTGCCTCCTGGAGCGTTACATAAACAGGCGAGGACACCGCATATAAGGTGAGGGCTGTCGGGGTTTCTTTGACTTCTATCCTGAATCCGCCGGGAGCAGCTTTTGCTTCAAAATAGATGTTGTCTGTATCCGGATCGTCCTCATCCATCAGAAAGGTTACGATTTTTTCCATCGCTGCGAATGCCGCTTCCACCGTATCATATTCATCTACAGCGGTCAGGACATGAGGACTATCATACGAGATTTGAAATTTGAATTTGAGGCCGGATGGAATCACTGTAAACTTTCCTGTGACCATATCACTGTTGTCATCGATGCGCATACCCAGCAACCTTGAAGCCCGTTTATGAAGTCCTGTACCATTGGAGGGCAGTGGGATGGCATGCGTATCATACTGAAGCACGTCATCGATAGATAGTGGATTGGGTAAAACAGGTGGAATGTTGCAGTTTCCAGCAGGACAGCATTTGTAAAATTGTCCTTTTCCACGATTATAACTCAGGATATGATAATCCTGTAAAAAATCGGATTTGCTGTCCACAATGGCTTCAGCTGTTTTTTGATTGCTGCTTTCCATGATATTGCCAGTCAGTTTATACATCATGGCTGCATATGATGAAAAGCTTTCGGCAAATCGCGCGAGTAAATGATCCAGGAAACGATTTCTTCGATCCAGTTTATCATCAGCTGGTTCAGCTAGCTCGGCAAGCGTGTCACGGTATGCATTATTTTTTTGATTGGCAAATACTTTCCATACATTCTCATAGGCTGCCCTGTCATCGATATCCACGCTATCCACCAGGGTTTGTGTAGCAAAATCTTTGAGCAAAGGAGCTGTATCATAAAAATTAAGTGTCTCCGGATCAGGCATGACGGGCGCTGGTGGCGGATTGATCGAATACAATTGTGCTGTCTCCGTAGCATCGGGGATGGGCACATCATATACCGGCTGCGTGAAATACGTTTGATGGCTGATGGTATCTCTGGCATACAGATTCTTCAACTGTGCGAGTTGTGACAAATAATTGGCCAGGAGCTGATCAAAGAAAAGCAGATAGCCTTTAAGTTGTTTGATTTTGGTTTTACGGATGATGTCAGCACCTGAGGGTATTCCATCCCGGTTTACCCCATACGTAAAGGGGAATTCATTCTGGAGGGAATAATATTCTTCCAGATTGTAATGAGTGCCAGATGGGGGAAGCAAATCATTTAGAGTCTTGAGGTCAGGGTCAAGGCGTGGTTTGGACAATGTTGCCTTGAGATCATGATAGATCCTATCCGCCACTTGCTTGTCTGTACCGGCCGGTGCGATTCCTTTATAAAACTTGATTTTTGAACGTAACCGATCCAGATTAAGATGAAAAAAACCTCCGAGGATCAGCTTCCAGAATTCACCCGCGGTCTGCGGAATGCCGTGATGATAGTTGGTGACCTGGAGGTATTGGATAGTCCTGACGCCGGGTATCTGCATGATCAAATGATAGAGGTCGGAGACATGGACTTCATCAAACAGTGATTTTTGGCGTAGATCTTCATCACGCAGAAATCCGTGTTTCAACAGCGGCCCTTCAAAGATTTCCGCTGTAGAATATCCGGCATTAAGCATTTCTTTCAGGAGATAGAACCGAACCGGTGGAGAAAAGAACGTGTCGACAGCAAAATAGATGTAGCCAAGGATTTCTTCGAGATCGACACCGGCATCGGTTTCGATATCTGCGCAAACCGCAATTTCCTGTGACGGCACCACACCAATGCGGATGACATCTTCACACAGGTTCCGGACACGTTGATACATACAATAGACCTCATCAATGATCCCGGATATTTTTTTCACCTTGTCTGGGAGGATCGAAAAGAGTACAGTGTTTCCGGCCAGCAACTCAAGCTCCAGATCGTTTTTTAAAGTTGCCAGTGAATCACCGGTGTGGACGATCTGAAGATGAAAGGCAACCTCGAGGATGGAGATTTGCTGAGGCCCTGGATTGATGAGCAGTTCAAACGTATTGTTGGCTGTATCAAAATTGGATATGGTATATCCGGCAATCGTACTATTGGCTAGTTGTTCGATATCGGTTGTAACACCTGCTTTGCCTGGATATGTTTTTTCCATGAGCAAGGGGAATGTAAACCTGACCAGTGCTTTGCGTTTGCCGGAAACGTTGTCTCGCATTTCCCAATCTACACTCAGGATATTCAGATCACCGAGGACTGCATCTTCTTCAAGTAATAGGTTGAAATAGTATAAACCATTTATATTTCTCGCTTCGTAGCCATCTTGTGGCTCTGCATGCAGATCAATACTTTTTGGGGTAGAATTGCATTTGATAAAATACGCTGGATAATGGATCGGATCAGCGCAATCATCATCCATATATGGCAGCACCCAGGCATTTTCTACACCCGCTATATCTATTATTTTTTTGCGCAGGTCATCGAAGGTTACCGGATTGACTGGCAATATTTCTCTGGCTGTAAAAAAATCTTTAGTCAGATCTGAGCCCTTTCTTGCCAGGATATCTTCTACCGGCATAGCCGTACGGTACGCAAGATCTGTCAGTACATAATTGAGTACTTCAAGTGTGGTAATCCCTGGATCATGAACATTGTAGTCTGTCCAGATGTCTTTCGAAAACTGTTCAATGTATTTTAATCCCAGCACACGCAAGCGGTCATAGTCCTGCGACAATGGTCTGGGTTTATTTTTCACTATGGTTGAGAGTTCTGCCATGCCTTATGCTTTTTGGATGGTGTGTGTACCATAGGAGGTCAATACAGATCTGGATGTAGTGGCTACAGCATATAGGGGTTCCAGGGTGTTGAGGACTATATCTCCTTTTTTATGCTCAAGGGTAAGGCTTTCGAGATAATCGATATAGGAAAGCTGTTCTATATAGTAGACCACCTGGGATGCATGTAGTTTTCCTCCAAATTCTATTTTACCGGCATCTCCGGTGATCCAGGGGGATAGAAAAATATTGAGGTCGTCTACCAGTTTACTTTCATAATAATAGGTATCAAAGCAGGATTTTATCTTAACCTTACACGATACTTTGATGGTTTCATATTCCGGATTTTCGACCACCAGCGCAGCGAGTTGACAATGCAGTGCTTTACGGTACGGACTGCATACGAGTGACTCATCCGATCCATGTATAAAGTTCATGATATCCACCAGGCGAGCTGTACTAAAGGTGGGGGTGTAAATATTTCCGGCCTGGAGATTCGTTACAAAGGGTACCGGGACCAGCATCACTTGTCCGGGAATATTTTCTTTGTAAGCGTAGGTACTGGTGGCGCAATCGGTGACATAGCCCGTGTGATTGAGACACTTGACCATATATACATCCGGAAATTCATGGAGGACCAAGCGTTCATAATCCCAGATAGTGATTGCACGGTTTTTGTGCCGGAGGCGCTCACTGACACGGGTATAGAAGAAGTCTCCTGCTTCAATTGGTTTACCCCCGAATGATGCATAAGGTTGATTGACTTTTTTAATCGCAGCGTTCGGATCAAATAATTTTGAGATCGTTCCTGCAGGCAGTGCTTCCGTGAAGTGTAAGGGATCATTACCCTGATCACTAAAGGTGGCTTTGACGGCATTGCTGTGCAAGGTGAGAATCCTGGGTAGGCCATTCGAACTGATCTTCGGATATTGACTGAAATCAGGTTCGATTGCAGCCATGATCCACAAGTGCCGTGTTGGAAGTATTGTTGACGCCTGTTCAATGTCCTGGGGTACCTGAAATTTTACGATACCGGACTTGACCAGGTTTTCAGTTGAATCCGCAAGAAACAACGTATCAAAATGTTTCCAACCTGAGGTTGAGAGATAATTCCAGATGATAATCGGAGGATTGATCGAGATATCTTCAGTGCCTTCGTTGACTTGGATCAGGATTGATATTTGTTGGTGAGCAATCGCATGGCTTATACCAACGTAGACGGCTGACTCGAGTAGTAGGTTAGAGAAACTTCCGTCTGTTTCTTTTTTTTCTAATTCGAAACCGGGAATCAGCGATGGCATTGATTTATGTTCAGCAGTGCCAAAAGGCATGAGATGGAAAAACTGACCATGGCTTATGTCATTACCTGCCGTCAGATTGATTTCACAGATAGATTTGTATTGAAGCCGCACACTTTCAAGTGTTGGTGTGTAAGGAGGGTTTGGAATCGAATTTTCTGACGAGTCATTGGAGTAGGCAACCGTTTGTTGTGCAAACACCGCTGGCCAGATACTATGTCCGAAGGCAGCCGAAGGATTGTTTAACACCAGCCGAATAAAACCGTTTTGGGTCTGTGGTGTAAAAGTTATAGTTTCTGCATCATAGGTTTCTGGAGGGTTTTGGGCTTTTGGTAAGGCAGTGATGGTATTGGAAAGTGCCGTGGTGCTTCCGGACAGAATGGAGGAAGAACTATTCAGCAACTCCCATTTTTTATTTCTGATCAGGCTGACTGACGTCTGAAAGGCTGAATTGCTGGCAACATTGACATAATACTCAGTATTATTTTTGGATTCATAAGCATAATGGTTTCTAAGGTCGGAGTTGAATTCAAGCCAGCTTAGCGAAACCTTTTGATAGGTGATTTGCTTGTGTTGTAGTTCAGGGTGCCCGATAAAAAAGGAAGATCCCTTTTTAGGAGAAGGCCCAAGCGGAAGAACAGGTTTGGTAGGATCCAATTCACCTAATTCATTTTGCAAGGAAAGGCCGGTGATACCGGTCACATTGGTGCGGACCTTGATCCGGGTGATGTTTATTCCTTTGAGTTTTTCAAATGCATTGGAGATCGCTGCATTTTGCACCAGCGAAAACCTGACCACCGGGTATTTTGTGTTGAGGTTTCCATCGCAAACTTTTGGATCATAGCCGAGTATGGGATTAAAATGCGGGAGTAGTATCATTTTGATTTTGAACGTCGAAGCAGTCGGTATGTGATACTGCAGCTTACTGTTGAAATCAGTGATCACACCATCATCGATGATCATGGTTTCCCATTGTTTCTCACCGGAAAATGAAATGGAAAAGATTTTTTTCAGGTCAGTTGCCGTCAGGCTTCCGGCTTTGGCCATGCCCTCGATGTCTGTTGTAAATTCAAATGAAACCGTTCGCCGGCCTTCCGTTAAATGGAGTTCTGGACATGCAATATAAAAACCCAGTGCGGCCAAATTGATTTCTTCATTACTGACAGGATCAATCCGGATATCCCCGAAGCCGTCCCATGAAATATCATCTGAAGTAAATGCTCCTCCTTTCCCATCTGCAGAATCTCCCTTAACGGAGGCATATACTTTGGCAACAGATCCCAGAGTATCTTGCGGCTTTAGAAAAATAGTTTTGAGGGAGGAAATACTGGCCTGACTAATGGTTATGTCTTCATCAGTCCGGTACAATAAAAGTTTACCCATGCCATCCTTGCCGCCGTTGAGTATGGTTGCTTTGGGGAGAAGATGACTGTCTGAGTTTTTCGCGGGATCAAATACAATATGAGCGGCATCCGCAACAGCAGGTGCAGGATAAATGCGTAATACCCTGCTGTAATAATATTCAAGATGTTTACGTGTGAACGCATTCATGTCTTTAGTGAGCACGCCAAACAGTTTCAAAAAAGCTAGCATCAGGCCATGATGGGCATAGTGAGCTGAATTGTGGTTTAAACTGTTTTGCAGATATTCATTCGCCTTGGTGATGATCCGGGTATATGCTTCAAAAGCACGCCTGAAAATTTGTTTCAACTGAAGTGTAGAGTAATCAATACGATCCAGTTGATCCAAAAGGGCAGGTACATTGAAAAAATCAGATGCAAGACCAGGGCTAAGGTTCAGTACACCCAGATAGTCCGGCCATGAGGTAACCCCCGGAGCCAGGCCCTCATCCACCCATATCAAATCGAATACACCATGGATGATGTCATCTGCATATCCGAATTTGTATTCGTCATCTGCCGAACTCGAACTTACCTGCAGATTAAGTATAGGTATCGCTGTATTATCGTTGAGATATGAGCCCGCCACTAAGCCAAAATCGTGGGCTAACCCATTGCTGATTTCAGTAGCAATCTCAGCCCGCAAAGCCATATACACCGGTAGCGCGGTGTAAAAGGCATTGATATCATGGTAAACTGAAAAGAGAATATCCCACAAGACACGATACGCTTCATGCCGCTTGAGGGTGGTGCTGCTGGTTTCGTAGAGATTTATTTTTTTGTAAAAAGTGACATTGGGCAGGGTGTAGGGGGTAATGGAAATGCCCGCATACGTAAAGGCATCATCGGAAGAAATCAATGGGCTCCAATCTCCATCGATCAGGTAGTCTTTTTGGTCAGGACTCTGAATAGAGTAGAAGTTGAGCAGACCTGCAAATTTTGAAATGAAGACGAGGAGGTCAGCGATCGATCGTTCATCGGGAAGGACATAAGTTGGTTTAAGGGCATTCAGCAACCGCTCATCGTGGCGAGTACCAGGAATCAAAAGGTCATTCTTTTTAAAGCAGTTGTCACTCATAGGTTGGTTCCTTCCTTGATATAGTATGGATAGACAAAATTGGCACGTGAGTTTGTCGCATCAATGCGAAAATCTATCTTGATCCACATGATGCCTTCCGTATCCATTAGCTCCACAGTTACTTTTTCCAAAGTGATCCTGGATTCAAAATAGATGATGGCATCTTCGACCAGTTTTTTAATATAAGTCTCCATCGCAGTATTCATCGGATCAAATACATACACATTGATATTGCAGCCATATTCAGGCCGCATGATCCGCTCACCAAGTGTTGTCGAAAAGAGGATATGCAGGCTACCCAGGATATCCTCCAGTCCGGAAGTCATTTCTGTATTGCCGGAAACCTTATCAAATGCCGGAGGGAAACTCCAACCTGTACCGATGAAATGCAGATTTTCACTCATGACTATCGATTTTTCAATTGATGTTTACAGTTGGGCAACCGACCACCGCTGTAGCCCCGCATATGCATGTATCGCCTACGCGAAGCGCGGGTTTACCACCAATAAGAACTTTGGTACTCCCCATTGGGAAAGGACTTGAGGTGGGTAAATGGCCAGGCGGTGGGATGGGACATACATGCATATCCCCCACTACAGCAGCAGGCATCCCTCCGATCAGGACGGTGGCTACTCCCGGACCTACGATGGTTCCACCGTGGCTGGTGGGATCTGTTACTCTTGCAGCTGGAGGCATATGGTAGTGTTTTATTAATTGATCATGACCGCAGATCCTTTGACGGTAGTGGATCCGCTAGACGATATTTCTGCTGAACTATTCCCTTTGATTTTTGCGGTCGTACTGCCACTGGCTTCTACTTCTTTTCCACTGATCCCGATCTTTCCTGTGGCAGCCTCCAGCGTAAAGTCTTTTATACTCTTGATCGTGATGCCATCCTCATTCATGGTGATTTCGTTTCCATTTTGATCTTTGATGGCAATTGCTTTTTGATCTTCATCCAGAGAGATCGTATTCCCTGACGGTGTTGCGATTTCAATGATCTTCTTCTCATCGTTAAACCAGATTTTCATTTTCTCCCGGGTGACAAAACCTTTTTCATGATTTGTATCCTTGGGTTGGAGGACTGCCGGTTTTGCAGAACTATTCAACATGCCCAAAATCACCGCATGTCGTGGATCATCGTTGATAAAACCAAGGACCACTTCATCGCCGACCTCAGGCCTGAAGAAACTGCCCCTGCTATCACCTGCATCGAGTAAAGCTTGTCGTGCCCATATGCCTTCTGCATCTGCATCAGCCAAAGGCATTTTGACCAGCACCCTTTCTTCTCCAAGCGGATCAGACTCCAGCTGGGTGACAACCCCGGTCTGTAATCCATTGACGGCCGGAAGCATCCCACCTGCAGGCAATGAATTCACATCAAACTCACGTATAAAGGATGATGGGCTGAGACCAAATTCTACATCTGTCAGCCAATTGCCCTGATTAAATTCATGACGTACACCCGAGATGAATACTTTGCCGTTGAAGCGGTCTCCAGCGCCCTGGAGGTTGATCATACCTCCCGGCTTGAGTTTAGCAGATCCACTGCATTTTGCCCTCCCCCTGATTTTAGAAAGCATATATTTCATTTGCTGTCCATCAGCCCAGGCTCTCAGTTCTGTTTCATTGATAGGTCCGGATACTTTATGATTAACCTCCGCATCGCCCGTCAGCGTGGATAATGATGAGGTGCTCACATTCCCCTGTTGTTGTAATCCCTGAGGTATACTTCCTTCCGCTTCAATGACTTCCTGGGTTGCAGGATCCCAACCAAATGCTTTTACGGTTTCAAACTGGTAGCGCGCATCCATCTCGGCATCAAGCTCCAACAGGTTGGTTCCGAATTTGAGTTGGAGTGCAGGTTCTGCTGCCAGGTCAGGCTTGACGAAGACCAATTTTTCATTCTCGGTGATGATCAGCATACCATTTGCTTCCGCCCTGCTCACGATAAAATCCCAGTCACTGCTGTTAAACTGAACCATTTCTTTATGCTCCAGCGAGGTGTCTGTGGAATCCAGTGTGAGGTTATAGGGTTGGAAGACAGCTGAAAAAATATCACTGTCTTTCTGGGCTGTGAAGATTTTATTCTTCCTGATTTTTGTGGCCTTGACAGCTTTGTGGCGACAGTCGATGATCAGGAAAGTCGATTTATTGTCCTTGAGTTTGACCGAGTGCCGTATGATGATTCCCGAAAAAATGAGATCGTTAGTGCCATTAAACCCCAGTGATATTTCCAATGGTGTACCGGGTAGAAAATCTGGCTTATTGCTCAAAGGAAAATCTGCCTTAGATGCTTCACCATCCAGGAAAACAATCCTGGCATGAGCAAGCCTGTTGACCGCATTATAGGTCACCAGGGATACGAGATTGTATTCCATAGGAATGACAGTGCCATTTACTTTCACTTCGAATGAAGGAGAAGCATTAGCGGCACTTGTATTCTGGTCATTCGCTGCCATGGCTATCCGGAAGTTATCGGCGGAAAATAGATCGGATCACCTGTTCGCAGTTTTCTGAAATTGACCAGTTTGTTGTGTCTGGCTACTTCGAGATAGTATTGGTTGCTTTCATAAATACGGGATGCCAGATAGGGCAATCGTTCCTTGTCCTGGACGATGCGATGATGCGTGATATCGGGAGACTGTGCTTTGTCAGCAAGTACTCTTTTTTCATCATTGACAAACCCAAGAAATTTAGCATTGATTTTTGCGCGCAAGGGCCGCCCATCACTCCGGAACAAGGTAAAAGAGATATCTGCATCTTTCAATACGCAATCAAACACGAGGTAACTCCAGACGACTCTCAGGTAATTGTTTTTATGCTTGCTGCCGTCATAGGAGTAGGCCAGCTCAAGGAAATCTTCCACTTTCTGATCTACATATACACCATCTGCATTTTCGACCCCTGTACTATCCAGAAAAAATTCCAGGCTGAGCTCTTGCTGCTTCATGTTGGAAAACTTCGGTGCGGGAGGCGAAGTGCCGGTAGCTCCTTTTTTATCATATTCAATCTCGTACTTGAGGTTATACTTGTTGGGATTGAACATGGCCGTAAAGGAGGTATCCTTTTTCTGTGTAAACTTTTCATCGTCATAGGCTTCGATGTATAGTTTGACGAGCGTACCCGATTTAGCTTGTTCAGACATCAGCGTTCGTTTTTACTCCTGATGACCTCCATGACCTGGCTGACACATTCGTTGATGATTTCTTCCTTTGGCGAGGCTTCCTGGTCATTGGCGTTGGAATTATTGCTTCCACCTTGATTCGGATTGCCTATACTGGCCCTGATGATGAGTTCACGTATTTCAACAGGCATGGCTACACTGTTTTTTGTGTGTAATAATTATAGTTTAGTTCAAGCGTCTCTATCGCAATGGCATTTTCCTGGCCTTTCATATCCGAGGTGGACCATTTGAGCGGCCAGCATTTGATAAATTCCCAGGTGACCAGGGGATTGTGATCCGGATTCAGTAAGGTGACCGTGACATCGACTGGTAAAAAGTCAAAATGATCTAAAGCATTGCGTACCCAATCGATGATTTTGCTGTCGGGTTTCATGCCGCGTTTTAAAACCAGATTGGGATACTTTGTGCCTTTGGGAAACCTGTACACAAATCGGTTTTCACCGCCTTCCACAAAATCCTCTGTGGTCATTTCCTTATTCAGTCCGGAAACTTCCTGAAAGTGGATTTCGGATTTGGCACGCTGATCGCTAAATTTGAATTCCACCCGGAAATGAAAACTGACCGGTGGATAATCAAATTTGGATTCTTCCATGATCAGGCAGCTTCTATCGTAAAGCCTTCGTGTGCCAGTTCGATGGATTCAATGGCCACCTCATTTCCGCTGGCTTTCATGCCGGGACCTTCGAGCTTTACCGGAAAAGCCTGTTTGACTTTCCAGATGATCACAGGTGCATGTTCCTCATTGAGGAGTTTGATCGTGATATCCCGGCGTTCGATGGTGTTCATTTTGACGGTATTGAGCCAGTCAAAAAATTCGTTGTCTCCACCGAAGAGTCCACGTTTAAGGGTGATGTTGTTAAACTTCTGTATCCCCGGCATTTTGGTAACATGAAACTCGGGACTGGCACCATTCCGGTATTCAATGGCTTGCACTTCGTAGGTCAATCCGGTGACTTCTGTAAATCCGACATTGGATCCACCCCAGTCGACAATAAAATGAAATGCAGGTAATGGATAGGTATTTGGCATGTTGATTTGAGTTATGGTTGTAGAATAATTTCAGATGCAGACTACCACATGTAGCTATCATGATGTCTGTACTTTGTGTGAAAATTCAAGGATGATAAATTCAGCCGGCCGAACCGCTGCCATACCGATTTTGACGATCATCCTGCCTTCGAGAATATCCACGAACGTCATGGTCTTATTCAGTCCGATTTCCACAAAGAAAGCTTCCTCCGGTTTTGACCCGGCCAGTGCACCTTGTCTCCAGAGCAGGGTTAGATAATTTTCGATCATACTTTTTACCTTGACCCACGTGTTAGCATCATTGGGTTCAAAGACCGCCCAGAAGGTTGATTTCTTAACTGACTCTTCCACCATGTTAAAGAACCGGCGGACTGGGACATAGCGCCATTCGTTATCATTGCCTGCCAGGGTCCGTGCGCCCCAGACCAATACGCCCTTGCCGCTGAAGGACCGTATGGCATTGACAGATTTTCCTGCATCCACATCGATATTGAGCCCTTCCTGGATTTTGTCTGTGATGTTGACCAGGGTGCCTTTCGCATAGATGATACTCACATTGGCCGGGGCTTTCCACACACCACGTTCATTATCTACACGTGCATAGATACCGGCCATAGCACCGGAAGGAGGAAGGATGGTCAGGTTGTTATTGACACCATAGACTATGTTCTTAAATATCGGCCAGATTCTCTTCAATTCTTCTTCTGCCGCTTTTTCAAGTGCTTTGCCAAATGTTTCAATACTGGCTATGATATTATAGAAGTAATTGAACAAGACCTGCAGTTTTGGAATGGCTGCTTTTTGGTTGACGATGAGATCAGTTGCAGGTAATGCGGCAGGGGCTGGTATCGCAAGCAATGCTACATTTACACTGACCATTGTCGGCGCAGGCAAGTTGAAGATGGAAAATATCATACCTAAGATCGGGAGTGCATTCTGTGCCGGAGCAGCGGGTGTATCGGCTATAGCTTTAGCGGGGTTTACATTGGAGAAAGTAGCATCCCATTGAACAACCTCCGTCATTTTCGCCAGAAAATCCCCAACTGCATTGGCCGGAAATGCGGGAAATGGAGTTGTAAACCCGATGGACATCAATACGTTATCAACCATTTTCTGGTTGAGCATGAATAACAGATCTTTAAGACCAAAATCATCAAGCAGGAGGAGGAGGTTGTATATCTGGTTAGTCATTTTTACAACCTCTGCAGCAGCGGCATCCACATTAGCCGTTGATGGATTGGCTTCAGCAGCAGCAATTAAGTTGTTTACCGATTGAACCAAAATGTCAAATCCTAAAGGCAGGGAAGGCAGATCAATGACAGTTCCTGCAGGCGTATAATTTGCAAATCCGCCATTGGTCGTTTTCAAAATATCACTGATACGTTTGGCAATAAATTGGTTGTCACTGACCACTTCATCAAGCAATGTGATTTGATTGTTGATGGCCGCTGTATCAGCGACGGAGAGATTTTTTACCAACGAACTCAATATAATAGGGGTATTGGTGCCTGCCAGAACTATTTTCCCTTTGATGTCCTTATAATGTACATCCTTTTTAATTCCGACTTTTAACCATGGCGAATAAACCGCTCCGTATTTCAGGTTGGCCATCCCGATATTGTCTCTGAATTCTTTCACCTTCGTAGCATGTTCGGTTTTGTCCTCAGCTTTCTGAATATCAAATACTCCGACCTGGTCCATCAGATCTGCACATTGTTGTAACGCAACCTGTTGCAACGTGTACATATCAGTTCCCATAGACACCGCATCCGGAAATACAATCATAGTAGGTTCATCTACTTCTTTGAGGACTTCAAGCCCACCTAGCATGCCGGCTAATGGAGCGACACTCCCAAGGTTGACAATGCCATCACCTCGGTAGGCTTCGACTGCAATAATGTAGCAATCACCACCTCCATTAGCAAAAAACAATTGCATGGAATCGAACAAATAATATTGCTGTTTATTGACCGCCTTGATGACCTGGTTAGTACCGTCCAGCTCAATGGCATTGGTGGTGGTATTAAATTCAAGATCAGGCCCGAAGCCAAAATATTGTACATACTCTACCATCGAACTGATCTTCTTATACTTCATAAAAAGAGATTCACCGGTTGACTCCTGGGCGATTTCCGTATACCCGATAAAGGCAGGTATGGCGGTTGGCACCTGGGCCACCGATGGGGGGAATATAGACACTTCATTGACATAGACCCCGGGGGTTTTGAGCGCTGAAACAATCATCTGATTTGTTTTTTGATGTGAAATAATTTTTTAAACATTGACAATGATCCTGGTCACCAGGTTATTCATGGCATCTTTTTGTAATGTGACGGACGTAGGTAACGGCAGCGGGTCCTGGATGATCGTTGCTGCCGATTTTAGCAATTGAAGGCGTATAGGTTGTTGTGAATAACTCAGTTGGACATTTGATTTAAACCGGACAAAACCATTGACATCATCCGGAATGCCATCTACCGAAAAAGTGCGTAAGGGTTCGGGAGGCACAGGTATGTGTTTGATCGACAACTGACTCGCTGTATACAGGGCTACTACCTTGGGACGAATATGAACATCAAAAAACCAATCTGATATCCTGCTGGTTATATCCACCAGGTATTTCTGGAAAGGTGCGACTCCCGTCCATCCCAGACCGGTCTTATATGTGATTTCGATGATGGCCAGCGTATCTGTACTATAATCCTCACTGCAGAAAACCATTTCATCCACCAGTGGACCCGCGTTGATGTGGCGAAGGGTATACGACCCTTCCGGACAATTTTTAAGGTTGATGAAATAGGATGCTGTTTTGCCCGGAGGCTCTGTGACAGTGCGGGCCCGAACAATTTGTTTTGAAATCAAATTGCCGATGTTATCCCTTACTTCCAGCAAACCGGCCACATTGTCCAATGGGACAGCATGCATAAATGTCATCGGCCTGGAGGATCTCACATTGTTGAGCGGACCGGCATGCACAGGAATATTACCCGGTATATTGTAGACCGGATTTTGAAGTAAATAAATCTTGTCTTTCTGCCAGTTGTTGACATCTGCGTAATACCAAAAATTTTCATTAGTCACCTTAACCTTAAATCTGAATTTAGTTTCCTGCAGAATCGGCTTGAAAGGTGTGGCGTCATTAGTAAATGGACTACACTCATACATCAACTGGATGCCATCAAATGAATTTTTGTGCAGCACGTTAAATCGCGTCATTTGAAGCAAACAACTCCGGGTAGGTTCGATCGTCAGATCGTCATGGGCTTGACCATCCGTATAATATACCGATTGAAGGCCAATGGATAAAAGTTGTTCGTACCGTAGCTTCATTTCAGATCAGGACATCATCAGTGAGAAGTTCTTTGATCGGGATGGTTTCAGGGGATACTACAGTTTCCCGGAAAGTCAACATTTTACATTTAAAGATCACAGAGGGGAGATATTTTGCCCCCAGCGTTGCCCAGAGATGATTTAATTGCTCAAATGTCAGGCTTATCGGCTCTATGATGAGCTTTTCAATTCCGGCATCAAATAGAATAGGATACTGCGACCCGTTAAACACATTTCGGTATTGGAAAAAGAAAACAACCTGATCCAGTAATATTAATGCGCGTTCATACGCGGGGGGAGACGAAAGTGTGTTATCTGAGAATGCGGAAAATTGGATATACAAATTGATTTTTAAGTCAGGGTTTAAGACATGCAGTTTATCATCAGGAGTTTTGAAATAAGGCAATTGGGATTTACCCACTGTTTCTTCCTCCAGATTGACCAGGGTCATAATGACATAATCACCATTGGTATGAATGGGTTTGTTTTCCTGGTTGACAATAGTGTCTAGCATCACAGCATGGTCCAGGACACCTGCGGTATTGAGCGGATCTTTCACGAAAATGAAATGGTTCAACGCGGTTTGTAGAAAGGAAAGGGACGTGTGGATCATTTAATAAACATGATTTGAGAAGGATGGTGATCGATTTGAATGATTCATGAAGTTGTTACTTACTCAGCGGATGAGCGATTATGCATAGGCAATAAACATCCAACCTTCCGTTGGAACGGATAAACAGGGCAAGGAGGAATGGAGGTATTTAATTAATTGAGTCTGTTATCTTTGTTTTTTGGTCCTGAGTTTTAATGTGAAGTCGAAGTTAAAGAGGGAAGGATGATTTGTCAATAGCCAAATGTGGCTATATGAAGAAGGATGTTTGCAGTCTTTAACGTAAGTCATCCTGATAGTTGGAGGGAGAAGCATTACTGAAAATGCAGTGCTGACTTCATGGAAGATGTACAGGATGACGGGTTAACACTTTGGTGATGGCCTCTGTCATGGAATTGACATTAAGTTTGGCATAAATGTTTTTAATATGGTTGTGCACCGTATGATATGTAATATCCAATTCATATGCGATGATCTTGTAAGAATTTCCCTTAAGCATCAGGTTCATGATTTCTGATTCCCGGTTTGTCAGCATGTACCGGTCGAATTTTGGTTTTTCATGAAAATGAGACAGGGACCTGAGGATTCTTCTAAATACAGGGTCTCCCAGTGTTACCTGTCCCCGACCAATTTGTTTTATCTGATACAAAATTATTTCATCGGGTTGGGTATTCAGGATGTATCCATAGGCTCCGGCACACAACGCTTCGAACAGTATTTCCTCATTTTCTGTGGCGGATAGGATGATGATTTTAACCTCCGGGAATTGGGCATGGATCAGCTTTACCGCCGAAAGAAAATATCGGTCATAATTTCCTGTCTGTAGGAGCACGCAATCAGGCAGCGTCAGGTTGAGGTGATAGATAAGTTGAATGATATCCGTGGTGGTGGCCCGGTAAACCATATCCGGACAACGCTCCAGGGAAGTATGCATTGATTGGGTTATCTGCATGTCAGGGTCAAAAACGAGGATAGTAATTTGTTGGAGAGCACATGGATAAACCTGACGTGTTTCTGTTGTGCTCCGTCTGCTCCGTATTTGTAAAGACAAGGTAGCCATAGGTTGTGGATCAGGGAGTTCAGAATTAATATTTTCACCTTTTGACCTCATGCTGAAACCCTATTGTCGGTATTTAAGAATTACATCCCCCTGTAAGCTGCCACCGGCTCATGAGCAGGGAAATATTCTTCCTCGTTTACCGGGTTTTTTATTTTCCAATTGTAAGTTTCCACCGATTGAGTTTCCCTACATCCTGCCCCGCAACATCCGAGATCTTGAGTTTCCAATCTCCCTGGATAGGTCCACCCTGCAAGGCAGACAATGCCGGCAGATTGCTGACCTGGTAAGTCTTAATAATATTGTCTGCATCTCCACCACTAAGGTTGTGTAGCGTGATGGTCGTGCCAGCAGGTGAAACGAGATTGACGATCAGGTCACTGATGTATGTATGCGTGATGTCAATATCAACTTTTATATCACGGATTATTCCGGCTGTTGTTGTATTTAATTTTCGCTCTATACCTGCCGGAATGTTGTCAGGTATCGTGACGCCAGGCGATTCTTCCAGCATGATATCAGTGGACGCCCCGGTATTGATGTGCAATGTCCAGTTCTGTAATGTTCCGATATCAGCGTTGGCGGCATCGATGACCTCTATTGTCCAATTGCCATCCGCCGGTTCACCGACGCATCTCGCGAGCGTAGGTGCATTTTGCACGTCAAAGGTCTTATTGATGTTTTTTGCACTTCCGCCATTGCGATCATGCAGGATAGCCGGTGTTCCACGAGGTGATATCAAACGGACAATCAGGTCACCGACGTAGGTATGCAGCAGATTGACATCGACTTTGACACCAGCTATTGTACCTCCCTGAGAAATGACCATCGTATGGCTTGCACCAGTTGCATTATTATCCGGAATGGCGAGGTTTGGTGAGGCTGTTTGTGTTATCACTTGTCCATCGACCACCGGGCCACCCAGTAATCGCAACGCTTCTGCAACCGCTGCTGCGGCATCCACTTTTCCAAATCCAAACCACCCACTCCAGGTACCATCCGGATGTCCTATGTTGTTAAAGTTTCCATTATGATGTGGAGCAACAGGAGAGATATCCCAGGTTGGATTCGGATCATAAGATGCAGCAGGTGTCCTGGCATAAGCCGTCATGTTAAGATTTTTACTTGCCGTTCTTTGCAAAACGGAGATTACCTCAAACGCAGTGAGATTTGGATTTGCTGAAAGCACTAATGCTGCAATTCCGGCTGTCAAAGGAGTTGCGCTTGATGTGCCTCCGAAGCTTGGGTCGAACATCTGTCCTTCGCCTGAAGTAGTCATGACACCAAGGCCCGTCACCGTGAGACGCCAGTATTTGTGGACATTGTTCGTCGGTGCGCACAAGGCAATACCTTGTCCATAATTGGAATAATGACTCCGCTGTGCATTACTGGCTAAAGCGGCTATATACATCACACCTGGAATATCCACCAGATTGTGTTCAAATACTTTAGCAGTTTGTACGCCAATCCAGTTGCCGCTGCTGTTGCGCCCTCCATCATAGGGAATGTTCTGTGTACCTGAATGCTTTACCGGACAATTTTCATTTCCTGCAGCAAATAGGAAAACGATACCCTTACCACGACGCCCGCCATTCAGGGCAAGTTGTGTAATCTTGTTGACGACAGTGGAATTAAAATTTGATTTTGGAGAATTACCCCATGAGTTTGACATCACATCTGCCTTGTCAGCAATGAAATTCAGCACCGTCATCATCCTGCTGTCGGTGATGTATAATCCAAACGCATCAGACGCCCATTTAATAGGCAACAGTCTTACCCCAGGTGCTGCTCCTACCGTAAGTACACCATCAACTTCTGCAGCAACAACTCCACAACAACAAGTACCATGATCTGCATCAGCCTGGTACATAAGTTGTGGATTAGCTCCCGCCGAACCCCGCGTGACCAGGGTGTTATTCTGCATATATCCCCATTGCGCGAACTTGTTAGCTGAATCAAAATCGGCATGATCAACTTTACATCCGTCATCCGTCACCGCGACGACGACATCGGTGCTCCCAAAATGATTCAACAGGTTCCAGGATTCCTCGCAATTGGCAGATGAACGGAAATCGACAGACGGACTGTTCAGGCGCTTATGCAGATGCCATTGTTGTGTAAACTTTGCATCTGTTGGCAAATTGACATTGCTGAGTTTCATGCGCATATTGAGGTCATGGTCACAGGACTCAATGATATCTCCTTCTGTTTCATTGATCAGCACGACCAGTTTTACCGGGTTCATGTTCGTTCGGTCCGTAAGTTGGAAAAGGTATTCTGTTTCGGAGTATGACGTGAGGATGATGAGTGCATACCTGGCTATAAATTGATTCACTACATCCGGACTTAGCGGGCTTTTGAAGGTGACCATGATCCTATCTGTGATCAGAAACTCCTGGTCAGTATCTTCTTCAGCATAGGCATGATGAGTTACGTTTTCGGTGCGGAGTTCATCCATTAATGTGTCCAGCTCATCGGCAGGTACAGTGACACGCGTCGAATGTAGGGAGACTTTTTCCATTCTATTGTTGATGCCTTTTCGTCTCAGTTCTTCCGGGCTGGAGCGGACGACGAGTTCATCAGGGGCTTTGGTGAGGTATACTTTTTTACCGTTACGATAGGTGTATGTCTTGGAGGTGTTTGATGTTTTGGACATGGCTATTAAGGTTTTTTAGTTTGACATTGATATGTGTATTTCAAAACATGCAGGTGGAGGAAAGAAAATGTTGAAATTGACATGAAAGGGTGCTTCCAATAACTATCAAACAGGTAATCGCAACTCCGGTACTGAATTGACACGCCATATTGATATTTATGTATCAAGCGCTCGGGATGCCCCTTATTATCAACTATTATGTTGAAAAAATGTAACTTAAATTTTCATTGTAGCCCAATGGAATGGGCACATGAGCGATAAAAACGGGACATGGCTGCAGAAAAACAAATGATTAGAAGCTATAAAGCTTCGCTCTTTCAGTCCCAGGAAGGACTGTGGTTTGATGGGGGAGAAATGTAAAATCATTTATTAAGATACGGACCTGCATTTGTAATGAGGTACTAACATCTTTGAAGATGTCAAGTTAAGTTACTCTTCAGAATAAAGCAAGTCTTTTTATTTATATTTTTAATTTTAATATGAATCACGATCTGTTGTACTGAAAACATGCATTGTTATTTCAGCATTTAATCATCCCTCATTCACCGTCTGCTCCCACTTCCCATGCCCCTCATTCCAGATTTGGATCATCCGCTCCGAAAATATTCGAACACGGTCCTCATTCGACAGATTATAGTATTTACCAGCCTGCTGATTGAACAGAAATTTCTTCACCTGCAACTGCTGACCTGTGGTTCTTGAATTGATCCATAATCTTTGAGCACTAGAGGCTCCAAGCATTGCCACCGTTATGGTAGCTGCAGCACTGATCACAGGCAATATCCATCCAGGAAACCTGCTTTCATAGATCAATTCAAAGGATGAAATGACTGATGTAGCACCTGCCAGAAAAATACTGGCGTATTTGTAGAAATGAAAACTGTTTTTAGCCTTATCCGCTTTCCTGTCGAAATGATCGAGTAACATTTCCAGTTCCCGATTCACAATAGAAATCCTTTCCTCATTGGAAAGGGAAGGGTTGACTAATTCGATTTCCTGAGTTGTGGTTTTTCTCATCTTGTATTTTGTTTGAAACGATGGTTTCGAAATATAGTCATTTCCGGAGGTAGTGAAAACCATGTTACTTCTGCGGGATCCGGAGTTTTTTGATGGAATTGAAGTTTTCGATGTATGACCTTGACGCTATACAAAGAATGAACGGGTCAGATGTCATCGGCCCGCGAGACAGAGTTTGGGATCCAAATAAGTAGAAAATTAAATGGTTATTCCAGATAGCTCGGAATATCTACCATCAGGTGATTTATTAAGTTAGCAACGAGAAGTTAGAAGTTAGCAGTTGGCAATCTGAAGGATGCAGCGGTTCCTGCGCAGAAGCTACTGTGTTCCTTAAAGCCCTGAAAGGGAGCTCTGTTAGAAAAGGGGTTCAGCCCTTTTCATTTCTGAGGCATCATACGAACAACGCGGATATTTATATGCCGTTAAAAACGGCCATCGATAATTCTTGAATAGCGAAAATTTCTTGTGATCCGTAGCACGCGAGCTTAAGTCAACGTAAGCTCAACTTTGTTTTTTAAATAAACAAATGAACCCATCAACCCATCAACTTATAAACCTATAAGCATTTAACCTCCTAACCCCTAACCCTTAACCCCTAACCCTTAACCCCTAACCCTTAACCCCTAACCCTTAACCTCCTAACCCTCTAACCTCCTAACCCTCTAACCCCCTAAGCAATCCCAGCTGCTGATCACAGATCAGCCTGGAATATCATCACTCCCCGCCCCACTCATATCAATATCCCCAAACTTATCCGGACCGCCTGAAAGTATGTCTTCGGAAGCCTGAGCCGCATATTTGAAAAAATTGCGGTGAAACGCCTGAGCAAGGTGGATAGCTTTTTCTTTGTAGGCATCCTGGTCTTTCCAGGTCTGCACAGGATTGAGGATATTCTGGTCACTGATACCCGGACATGACATAGGCATAGCCAGATTGAAGACTTCATGCGTTTTATACCGTACGTGGTTGAGATTGCCTTCCAATGCAGCAGTGATCATGGCACGTGTATTGTATAGTTTGATACGACTTCCTATACCATAAGGACCGCCTGACCATCCGGTATTGACAAGCCAAACATTCACTTTATGGCGGCGCATCAGATCTCCGAGCATACCCGCATATTGGGTGGGGTGTAACGGGAGGAATGGAGCACCAAAACAAGCAGAGAACGTAGCCTGTGGCTCAGTCACACCTGCTTCTGTTCCTGCTACCTTGGCCGTATATCCTGAAATGAAATGGTACATCGCCTGCTCCGGGGTCAGTTTGCTGATCGGAGGCAATACCCCAAACGCATCTGCTGTCAGGAAGAATACATTACGGGGATTACCGGCTACACTACCCGGCATCATATTTTCAATGTGGTACAGGGGATACGAAACTCGGGTATTTTCAGTCACCGAAATATTTTCATAGTCGACTGTGCGTGTTCCCGTACAGAAACGAATATTCTCAAGCAATGCCCCATGCCTGACCGCGCGGAAAATATCAGGCTCTTTCTCCTCTGTGAGGTCTACGCATTTGGCATAACAACCACCCTCAAAATTAAAGACACCCTCTTCAGACCAGCCATGCTCATCATCACCGATCAGCGAACGCTGCGGATCCGCGCTCAAAGTTGTCTTTCCAGTACCGGACAATCCAAAAAATACAGCGGTATCTCCCTGCTTGCCAACATTAGCTGAACAATGCATGGAGAGGATTTTATCATCATGGGGAAGCAGAAAGTTCAATACACTGAAGATCCCTTTCTTGATTTCTCCTGTATAGCCGGTGCCACCGATCAGGATCGCCCGATCTGTAAAATTGATAATGGCAAAATTGGGCTGTCGTGTGCCATGTTTGGCGGGATCAGCCATGTAACCCGGAGCACAGACAACAGTCCATTCCGGAGCAAAATTTTCGATGTCATCAGCATGGAGGCGGAGGAACATATTATTGGCAAAGAGCGCACTCCAGGGATATTCAGCGATCACTCGCACATTGAGCCTGTAGTTCTCATCCGCGCAGACATATCCGTCATGGATATAGGCCTCCCGTTGGCGCAAATAGTCCAGTATTTCTTTTTTTAGGACTTCATATTTATCCTGCTCAAATGGTTTGTTGACAGCCCCCCAATCAACGGCTGGATCGGTGATGGCATCCCTCACGATAAAGCGGTCTTTGGGAGACCTGCCGGTAAACTTGCCGGTGTCTATGCATAAGGCCCCTGTATCAGCGAGCACGCCCTGGCGCTTGAGGATGGTGTCCTCGATAAGCTCAGCCGGGGTCTTCATGTAATGAACCTTCGCCGGATCCAGCGACAGGTGTTCCAGGAAAATGGAAAGTTGCTTACTCATGATTTTGTTTATTGCCGACGCAAAGATAAAAAAAGCAAGGAGCAAGGGGCAAGGAGCAAGGGGCAGAGAGTAGTCTACAGTGGGCAGAATTTGCAGTGAACTTGTTATGATCAAAAGGAATAGTCCCGACCTTCAGGTCGCGGGAAAATAATGAATGATCCTAGCGAGAATCAATTCATGGACATAATTCTAAAATAAATGCAATGATCATGATCCCATTGCCTTTGCCCCTTGCTCCTTGCTCCTTGCCCCTTGCTCCTTGCTCCTTGCTCCTTGCCCCTTGCCTTTGCCCCTTGCTCCTTGCTCCTTGCCTTTGCCCCTTGCTCCTTGCCCCTTACTCCTACTCACTTCCTGGGCAAATGAATAGCAAACGTCGTCCCTTCTCCAAGTTTCGAGTGCTTGACAAAAATCTTCCCCTTGTGGTAGTTTTCAATGATACGTTTGGCCAGGCTGAGGCCGAGTCCCCATCCACGTGCCTTGGTGGTAAATCCGGGTTCAAATACAACTTTGACTTTTGAAGGAGGGATCCCCTTGCCTGTATCGGAGATGTCAATTTCAACATAGCCTTGGAATAGCTGTACAGTCCACTCAATCTGACCAGTCCCTTCCTCCAGGGCATCAAGTGCATTGCGCATGATATTTTCGATGACCCAGTTGAATAATGGAGGATTAATATTCACGATCAGAGGTGCAGTCTCCTCGGATGGTTCTTTGAATACAATTTTACGGGAAGCACGTCTGCGGATATAGGTCGTGATCTCCCGCATCTGGGTGTAGATGTCTATAGGCGTGAGCGCTGGCGCCGAACCAATTTTACTAAACCGGTCAGCAATGAGGTCAAGGCGATCAACATCATTTTGCATTTCGACTAGAACCTCAAGTTGCATCTCTTTCAATGCATTGATCTCATTCGAGCCTTCCGGGTAGGACTCCCGTAGATGTTCGATCCATCCGATGATCGCACTGATAGGGGTGCCTAGCTGATGCGCAGTTTCCTTAGCCATGCCCACCCAGACCCTGTTTTGTTCGGCACGACGTGCATTGTTGACACTGATATAACCGATCCCGACAAATGCGCTGAGCAACAGCAATTGAAGAAAAGGAAAATAGGTAAGCAGTTCGTGCAGTCTGGAGTTTTGATAATAAAGATACTGGCGGATTCCGGTATCCGTGATTTCAGTTGGTTCGGGTCCTTTCTTTTTTAGAATCACTAATTTTTCTTTCAAGAACGCTTGGTTCGTGTCCAGGTCTTCACCGAAATTTTTTGCATATAATACTTCATCTGTTTCACTGACCACCATGATGGGAATATCATTGTTGGCGACTATGATGTTGGTAGGTAGTGTCAGGTCAGCTTCCAGGTCAGGTGACTCCGGATTGCTCTGATCATTGATGGTCTGATAAGCATCGAAAAGCAAAAGCGCCTTATTGCGCTCGCCTTCACGTAATCGCTGGGCCAGATAAGAAGTATACACCAAGGAGATCACCAGAATGACAATCCCGGCAATAGCGAGGTACGTTTTCCAGTGTGATCGTTGGCTGTTTATCTCCATAAGGCATTATTGGTTCCCAAAAAATGCTTTCACCCGATCCTGGGCATTCTTTCTTATATCTGCGTAGAAGAAGTTATAATCTCCAATATGATAATTTTTTGTCGTCAGGAGGAAACTGCCAGGAAACTTGGGTTTAGTCACCCATAACAGATCTTCGTGAATACTAGTGTACACGAGATGAGGATAGACTTGGTAGAAATCTCTCAGCACACCCCCTATTTGAACTTTCTGGTCACACGAAGGCACCGAAGCATCCCAGGTCACAGGATTCGTGACCACAAAATTGGTATCAGGAAAATGTAGTTTTTTAGGGATGTAGCCTTCTTTAAAAGTACGCCAGCTACAGAAACAGTTTGTCTCATTCGGTGAAGTGCATGGCTTGATGTTTTCATACAAATCTGATGGAACGGTAAGTCCGACTAAATAGGCGACTACTAACTGATCCTGTAAAGGCTGGCCATCTACAAAATCATGAAGTAATCTCTTAGCATGAAAGGTGCCCTGGGAATGAGAGGCAATGATAAACGGCCGACCTTGATTATAATGGTCCAGATAGTATTGGAATGCAGCGTGCACATCATCATAGGCCAGTTCCAGTGCGCGTGATGCATCAACTGTTTTTTTGGTGAAGAAACAATTCAGATGAGCCTGGCGGTATCTGGGTGCATATACTTTGCCGGCGCCATTAAAAATACTGGCCTGGTACCGAATAGGATACGTATCCGTGCTTTGATTGAGTTTCGTATCGGAAAGGCTGGCATTCCATTTGTTTTGGCCTGACTTACCGGTATAGGTTGTCGGATGAATAAAAAAAACATCAACACGTGAATCAGGTTGTTCATCTGTCCATTCGGCAATTGGAACACAGTCAGCACTGTCATGGAGTGTCGGCAGTGCGGACCAGTTTTTTAAATCCGTGTAATCAGGGGCATCGGGTATTTCATCTGCAAAGGCTCCCTTTGGCAAAGAAGCACATGAAGTACAGAAAAACAAAAAAAGAATCCCTGTCAGGAAGGAAAAGTATCTGGTCATCACTCGGGTTCGAATCCTAGTACGATATTGAAATTAGCATATTCGGTCCATCGTGCCCCTGCATTCAGCTTGGACTGATTATCCCATCCATAAGCATAATCAAAACCAAGAAGACCAAACATCGGCAGAAAAGCCCTTACGCCAACACCCGCCGCACGAAGTTGATTGAATGGGTTATAGTCTTCAAAATTTTTCCAGGCATTACCGCTGGTCAGGAATAACATACCAAAGATGGTAGAGCTCGGATTTAAAGAAAGCGGGTAGCGCAATTCAACAGTGAATTTATTAAAGACCGTTGCACCTCCCGACTGATTAGCCGTGATATCAGCAAGTTCATATCCTCTCAGTGAAATAATATCTTGTCCGGTAATCGCAAATTGCTGGTTGCTCAGTCCGTCTCCCCCCACTATAAAACGCTCAAAAGGCGGTGCACCGATATCCGGATTATAGAATCCTAAATAACCAAGTTTGGCAGCTGTCTTTAATACAAGTTTGCCGACCAGGGGTGTATACCATTCTGCATCCACATCCCATTTATGATACTCTACATATTCGTACTCACTTTGTGGGTCGTCAGGTATATAATTGCGCCCAAACAAGGAGTAAGGCAAGGTAGCTTGTATCGTGAGGCTGATTAGTGATCCATTTCTTGGAAAGTTGGGTTCGTTGATTGTTGATCTGGCTATGGTCTGCGCGACAGAGAAGTTTTTAAATAAACCATCCGTGATGGGCCTTCCGTTTTTGTCCAAAAAATCTCCGGTAGAATAATTATCCAGTTCTATAAATTCTAAGCTAAGGGTTGTATTGGAGATGAAGTTGTCATCAGGCCATTTCAACCTGGATCCCAGACCGACAAAGCCTCTTGAAATTTTTAGTTTACCGCCCTGGTATGCAGTCTGGTCGACTTTGGTGATGACACCACCCACCGTAAAGGAGTTGGGGCGATTTCCACCAAGCCATGGTTCGGTAAGTGAAAAATTATAGGACTGAAAGAAATCACCATTGGTCTGGATACGCACAGATAATCGCTGGCCATCACCTTGAGGCAGCGGGCTCCACGCTTCCGGTTTGAATAAATTGCGAAGAGAAAAGTTATTGAACGTCACACCGAGGGTACCAATGATCTGGCTTCTCCCAAATCCACCCCATCCTGCACTGAGTTCCAACTGATCTGATGGACGCTCTTCAACTTCATAGATGATATCCACGGTACCATTGGTCTGATCTACCGGTGTCTGGATGCCCAGGCTCTCCGGATTAAAATACCCCAATGCGATAATCTGGCGCTGCGAACGGATGATGTCAGAGCGGCTGAATTTCTGACCGGGCTGAGTCCGTAATTCACGACGGATCACGTGTTCGTGTGTACGCGTATTACCTTTGATGATGACCTCGTCAATAGTGGCTTGAGGTCCTTCAAAAATCCGCATCTCCAGATCGATCGTATTGTCTACGACGGAAATTTCAGTAGGCACAACATTGAAAAACAAATAGCCGTCATCCATGTATAGGGAAGTAATGTCACGACCATCAATACTAAAGCGTAACCTTGACTCCAGTAATTCTTCATTGAACACTTCCTCTTTCCGGATGCCCAAAATCCTGGTGAGCTGATCATTCGTGTGTACGGTATTTCCTTTCCAGGTAATGTTGCCGAAATAGTATTTTTGCCCCTCAGAGATGCTGACCACCATTTCCATGAGGCCATCATTATTCCGCCAGATCGTATCACCGGTGATCTGGGCATCACGATAGCCTTGCTTACGGTACTGGGCGATCACAAGGGCCTTATCCGCTTCAAAATCTGACTGAACATACTTGGATTTTTTGAGGAGGTGTGATTTTGCTTTAGTCTCCTTAAGGTATTTTCTCAGATCAGCTTCGGAGATCGCATTACATCCGTCGCAGGTGATCTTTTCAATTTTAATTTTTTCTTTTGGATCGATCTCAAAGATCAGGTTGATAGCATTGGCCCGCTCACCAGCTTCTTCTTCACGCACCTCAACAGTTGCATCGAGGTGTCCTTTTTCGATATAATATTTTTTGATGGCATTCCTGGCATTGATCTGGTTGGCAGTAGAGGCCACTTGTCCTTTGATCAGAAACGGGGTCAATATTTCATTGAGGTCATCGTGGACGGATTGAGGTACGCCGCGATAAGACCATCCGGCCAGGCGGGATTGTTCGGAAAGCCTAATAGTGAGGAATACAATATCCCCGATTCGTTTGTCCTGGTTGATCTGGACATTGTCAAACAACCTGAGTTTCCAGAGGTTGCGCATAGCTTTGGTGATGTCTGTTCCTGGAATTTTGATGACCTGACCGACTTTCAGTCCGGCAACGGATTTGATAGCGTTTGGATCGCTGAAGAAAACGCCTACGACCTCAATGCCACCAATCTCTAACTCCTCAACCTCACCGTACTGGACAGGGGTAGTCTGTGAAAGGAGAGATGAAGGCGCCCACACGAAGAAGGATAGACAAACAATAAAAAGGTAGCGGAATCTCATACTCTTCATGCGGGTGATCAAATTATCTGCGACAAAAACGTATAGCAAAGGTGATGTGTTGTTCAAGTATTACTGGTGGGTGAGTTGTTCACTGATTTTGCCAAAACGGCGTTCCCGATGCTGGAAATCGATAATCGCATTGTAGAAATCTTCTCTCTCAAAATCAGGCCAGTACACATCTGAAAAATATAGTTCTGTGTAGGCGATTTGCCATAACAGAAAATTACTGATCCTGTGCTCTCCGCTGGTGCGTATAAGGAGCTCAGGATCAGGCATATGCGAGGTGGCTAAGAGGGAGCTTACCTTGGCTTCATTTATATCGGCGGAGCTGAGTTTGCCTTCGGAGACTAACTGCGCTGCTTTGCGCATAGCTTCGGTGATCTCCCACCTGGCGGAATAATTCAATGCCAGGGTAAGGTTCATCCGTGTATTCTCCTTGGTTTTTTCGATGCCTTCAATAAGGGCTCTCCTGGTCAATGGTGGCAGACGGTCTATGTCCCCGATGACGCCAAGCCGGATGTTATTTTTATTCATGGTCTCCAATTCCTCTCGGATGGTCGAGACAAGAATATCCATGAGTGCAGTGACCTCCATGGCGGGTCTGTTCCAGTTTTCGGTCGAAAAGGCATAAAGCGTTAAAAATGGGACCCCGATTTCAGCAGCAGCTTCGGTGATTTCCCTGACGGCCTTGACCCCATTCCGGTGGCCAAAAATCCGGGGCTTGCCATGTTCTTTTGCCCAGCGACCATTGCCATCCATGATGACAGCCACATGCCGAGGCAATCTGGTCAAATCGATGCTATCTTTCGCCGAACTCATAAGGCGGGCAAAGGTATGGATTTCCTATGGGTTAGAAACGAATGCCGTTGTATATCATAGGTTAATTAAGGCTAATGACATGCCATTTTATCAAAAAGTGAACGGTCAGTTACTTCTCAGGCAAGAATCCAAGCACTGCTAAAAACGATATAATGAAGAATCCGCTACCTGCAATACTAGCTGGTAGCGGATTCTTGAAGTATTGTTTGCTGAATTGTTAAAATGAAACGGACCGGGAAAATAGCTTAGAATTTAAGCGTAACACCCGCACCAAATGCATTGTTTTTTACTTCACTAAGATTGCCATCCACAGCCGAAATATCACTTAAGCCGGCCATATAACGAACATCAATCTCCAATGCACCTAAACCAATACCGACACCTAAATGCACACCCCATTCAAGGTCTTCATAAAGATCTTTATCAATATCAAAGTCACCTGATTTGCCACTTAACAAATAACCAAGACTCGGACCACCGATTGCAAATATTTTTGCTTCATTACCGAAATTGAGCCTAAGTAAGACAGGCAATTCGAGATAATTAAAGGTATTGGTGATATCATCTCCGTTAATATCAGCGATGACAGATCCTTTCTGCAGCCAATGGAGCTCAGGTTGAACCATGAAAAACCCAGTTCCAATAGGGATGTTGACGAGCACCGCAATATCTGCTCCGAATTTAGATTTTGAGTCATCATCCAGGCTGCCATTCTCAAAGGTTTGATTGGCGATGATTACTCCACCGCGAACCCCAAAACGAGCCTTTGCATTGTAATCATCACCGCTGTCATCTTGAGCGTGAATGGCGGATAAGCTAGTCATCAGGATGACTAGCATTCCAATCAGTTTAAGGGTAAGTGTTTTTTTCATAATTAAATTTTATATGTTTAGTAAATGTAGTTAATATTTCAGGAAAAAGCAACATTTCGATCTACGTGCTTTAGAACATAAAACTTACTCCGGCTCCAATAGATGAATTTGTAATTTGAATATCGCTGGAATCATCAAAAATGTCCGTCAGTCCGAAGATATACCGCGCATCGATTTTTATTGGCCCGAGACTTATTCCGCCACCGACATGGGCGCCAAATTCAGCCCGTTTGTAAAAATCAAGATCGATATCATTCGTTTGACCGTCCATGTCTTTATCCGAACCATTCAGCAGATATCCAACACTTGGCCCGGCCAATAAAAAGAAACCAACCGGATTGCCAAAATTGAGTTTAACAAGAATGGGTATTTCAAGATAATTGAAGGTCTTGGATACCTCCCCCACCGTGCCAGACAAATCTTCTATTTTCCCTCCTTTCTGAAGCCAGTGAAACTCCGGACTGATCGATACGATCCCAATAGGGAAATTCGCTACAAAGGCGATGTCTGCACCAAGTTTAGATTGGTAATTATCAGTGATATCCCCGTTCTCAACTTCTTGTTTGGAACTCATCACCCCAGCCCTTATGCCTATAGTGGATTGAGCGTTACCCTTATTGACGGCTATCTGGATAAATATCATCAGGAATAAAATGCGATGCATGTTCATAGTAGTGTGGTTTTAAGTGATCAGGGTAGGAGTACTGCTAAAACGATACTACAGCCCTAATCATTGCCTTTCTGCAATTTTCATACCGTTGGATGGAGTTTGCTCCAGCCTGCCGTTGGATGGAGTTTGCTCCGCCAACTAGTATGATACCAAACTAGCCTGCCGCTGGATGGAGTTTGCTCCAGCCTGCCGTTGGATGGAGTTTGCTCCGCCAACTAGTATGATACCAAACTAGCCTGCCGTTGGATGGAGTTTGCTCCGCCAACTAGTATAACTGTCTCTTATACACATCTCCGAGCCCACGAGACTAAGGCG
>ENA-ORBV01000968-ORBV01000968.1-microbial-mat-metagenome-genome-assembly--contig:-NODE-968-length-65352-cov-9.896622_pt1 | contig 65352 bp, 61 predicted proteins | sample MGYA00237777_ERZ505514 | MGnify/ENA primary metagenome ERZ505514 (study PRJEB26160, sample SAMN06269048) | microbial mat metagenome | isolation source: Oligotrophic lake microbial mat | place...
CGCGGTTCCAAGGTCGCCAGGATAACCAATCGTCCGGTATCTGGGGCAAACTACCTGCGGACTCGATACGGCAAGCTCGACGTCGGGCTCAGGAGCGCTGCAACCGGCCAGTTGCGCGAAAGGGGCGGGATTGATTTTCCTATCGTTTATGGAACCGAAGCAATCCAGTTTCAGGCAGGAGGTCGAAAGCTATCACTCGGGATTTTGTCGGGAGCTATTCTCGACTCCAGAAGACCTGAACCACAAGATCATTCAGAACTTGAACCGGCTTGGTCGTCGGGTGAGCGCGTCCATAAGTGCGGAAGAATTTGAGCAGATGATTGCAGGTTCGGTTGATAGCCGAGATGCGTGGAATATGCGGTCTGACAGCGCCAGGTTTTCATTCGCATTTCTTCCCCAACCGCTTCTGGATCTTGATCCCAGGGAGCTGGTGGGTCGCAGGGATGATTTTTTTACAAAGATGTGCCGAGCAGGGCTCGCTAATCTAAGAAGTGGATATGAGCCGATAGACGGACGAGATCAATCTGGACTGAAAAGCGGAGATGCGATCGTGCGTCAGTTCGAGAACGGCTTGATCAGGGTAGAGACGGATGCATCTGCACGATCAAGTAGCGTTAGCTTCAGTTCCTGGTATGTGCCGCCATCCAGAATCCGTGAACTTGGGGCGGCTTGCTTCCAGTTGACAGATGCGAATGGCGGCTGGTGCCGGATTGGACTGACAGGCATGGAACACGCGGTAGTCACCGAATTGCCGGCGACGCCCACTAGCAGTTTCTCCTTGGCTTCTCGAGGCGAGATTGGCGGATTTCAGGACAAGCTGCTCATTCCATACACGGAATCTGCTTACTTGGATTGGCTGGGCGTTGCAGTAGCGAGATTGGAGCGGCAGTTCGGTCCGCAATGAGAAATAGTGGCGCCTACTTTGCCCGTGACACGTCCTGACTAGAGCATTCTGTGCCGTTGCGAATCATCACCTGCGCAGCTCAAGGAGGAACGAGAGGGCAGGTAAACGGAAATTCGATGGAGAAATCAGATGGCCCTCTACACATACCACCACGATGCACCCACTCTGACCGCGACCGGCCGCCAATGGGTGGAGGAATGTCTAGTTGGCGATGGCAGCATGCTTGGCGATAGAGCAATCAGCAACGCGGACAATTTCGATGCGTTGGATCGCTTTTTCGTGCAGCGGCCGGACGAAGGCGCTGGTAGCTTCTACGAAAAATTGGAAGCGCAAATGCAGGGTGCCCCCGCCGGGGCGATCAATCTCATGGCGGAGCTGCTGTGGGCGCTTTTCCTGTTTCCCAGCAACATCGGGTCAGACACCAAGCGCGAGGGCATTGTAAAAACGTGGGGCTGGTCAGGTGAGGGCTTGGACCCTACGCATCCGCTGTTGACCGACGCCATGCTCGATGGAGTTGGATCCGGCGGAATGGGCGTCAACACCAACCGTTGGCGCGAGTTGAACTACATCGTCGGCCTTGGCAGGACGACCAAGGCGATAGCCCCGGCCGAGCGCGCGCGCCTTTTTGATGATTACGACCGGTTCATGGCATGGATGGAAACCGTGCCTCAAGAAGGCGACCGGCAATTCAGGCACATGCTTCGTTACTTCCTGTTCCCTGAGCGCGTGGAGCGGATGTCCAGCAACGGGGATCGCTACAGGGTTCTCGAAGCGTTTGGCGTTGCGCCGCGTCGCGTCCTAAAAAAAATGTCTGACCGACAGTTGGACGATGAGATGCTGTCACTACGTCAGAAATTTGAGCAGCAGTACGGAAGTAAGGAGCTTGATTTCTACCTTCCACCGCTTCGCGACGGCTGGAAGAAACCGAATGAGCCTGATGAAGTAGTGGAGGTGGAGGCGCCAACCACGCCGAAAGGTGTCGAGGAGCCTGAGCCTGCCTATGCAATGGCAGCGCAGCCACGGAATCTGATTCTCTATGGCCCGCCGGGCACCGGCAAGACTTGGAGGCTGCAACAACTGTTCGCGCGGTACACCGATCAGCCGGCGGATGTGCATCGTGCAGTGTGGGAGCAACAACTGGTATCCAAATATGGCTGGCGAGCCGCGATTGTCGCGGCACTCGCGGACTTGGGAACTCCGACGAAAGTGGCGGTGCTGGAGCAGCATCCACTGATTCAGGCCAAGGTAGCGCATCGGAAACGCACCAACAGTGTTCGAGGGACACTCTGGGGCTACATGCAGGAGCACACAGTTCCGGACAGCAAGACCGTCAATGTGTCGACACGCCGCGCACCCTTTGTGTTCGACAAGCGTGAGGACTCGGCATGGCATCTGGTGCCCGGCTGGCAAGACGAAGACGCCGAGGCTCAGGAACTTTTTGAAGCATGGAAGGCTGGCCCGGCTAGCAGTCAAGCGCCCATCCGTCGTTATCGAGTGGTCACGTTTCACCCGTCGTACTCGTACGAGGACTTCGTAGTGGGCCTGCGGCCGGTGGTACCGCAGGACACAGAGGAGGGTGGTACGGGTTTCCGCCTGGTGGACGGCGTGTTCAAACAAATTTGCGCCGATGCGCGCGCTAACCCGGGCAAACGTTTTGCGCTATTCATCGACGAGATCAATCGCGCCACCACTGCCAAGGTTTTCGGTGAGCTGATCACCCTGATCGAGCCGGACAAACGCGCAAGATATGACGGGACCGGCGCGCTGATCGGTGGAATGGAGGTCCAACTCCCGGGCACGGGTGGCATTGATGGTGACGACGAACGTTTCGGCGTGCCGGAGAACCTGGACATCTACGGCACGATGAACACCGCTGATCGGTCAATCGCACTGTTCGATATTGCACTGCGGCGGCGGTTTGAGTTTGAGGAAATTCCCCCCGACTACAGGATTCTGGATCGCCGAGTGGAGGGGGTGGACCTTGGGCGCCTGCTGTCCACGATCAATGACCGCCTTGAATTCCTCGCAGATCGCGACCGGCGGATCGGGCATGCGTATTTCACGCGTGTGGCTACGTTGGACGAATTGCGAACGGCATTCCGTAAGCAGGTCATTCCGCTGTTGCAGGAGTACTTCTTCGATGACTGGAGTCGCATCGAGCTGGTGTTGTCAGCTCACAGCGGGCGCTCGCCATTTCTTGCGAAGGAACGCTTGGATGCCAGCGCGCTGTTCGGCAAGGGGGTCGATGTCGGGGACGCAGAGCGCGAGCGATTCCTGGTCACGCCCGCTGACACATGGACCAGCGATGCCTTCCGCGCCATCTACGAAGGCGCAGAGAACAGCTGAGCCATGCGGTCGATAACCCTCAGTGCTTTCGAACACCAGACGCTTTCAGTGGGCGACGGGTTCGATGCCGATCTGAGCGCGGCTGAAGCGGCGCGCCTGATCAGCATTTCGCAGCAGAGGCGCGGATTCTGCACGCCTGGCTACGGTTCGCTGAAGCTGGCGCAGTACGTAGGACTGGTCAATTTGGGTGGCCGCGTGCTCGAAGTGCTACCGAAAGTTGGCGCAGCTGAGGATGCCGCGGAATGTCGTGGCACCCTCCTGCGGCTATTGCGACTTGCCCATGACTTGCCGCTGTTTAGCCAAGGCAATGTCGACCATGATCTGCGGCGCCACGATCTACTTGATGTTTTCGTAGGGGCCTTTCTAGAGAGCTTGATACGCATTGTCAGGGCAGGGCTCTTACGGCGATATCGAGCCGAGGAGGAAGACCTTGGCGTAGTGCGCGGGCGCCTTCAACTGCATCGCCAGATTGCTGTCCACGGCATGCGTATCGACCGCATCGCATGCCGCTTTGATGAATTCACCGCGGACAACCCGTGGAATCAGGTACTCAAGTCGGCGCTGAGTGTTGTCAGGCCGTGGACGCGAAGCACCGTGACAAGACGGCATTGGTTGGAAATGTCGGCGGCATTCGATGAAGTAGCTTTGGCACGGGATCCGCTGCTCCAGCTGGGCAGTCTTCGGCTGGACCGTCAGTCCTCCTATTACGAGACTGCAACCCACTGGGCAGGATGGATCCTGAAACTGCTGGCACCGAACCTGAGGGCTGGCCGTGGGGAGGCACCAGAATTGCTGTTCGACATGAATCGCCTGTTCGAGTCAGCGGTTGCGACTCAGATAAAAAGGCGCAGTCGGCCTCTCGGACTTCAGGTGGACGTGCAGAACCACGGACGACACCTAGCAACGTTCCAGTCGACGCCCACAGTTCCGTTCTTCGGTCTGATTCCGGATGTGGTAGTGCGAGATAACGGCAAGACAGTGAGCGTGGTGGATACAAAGTGGAGTTTGATCCACCACGATCGCCTGGGTCGGCTGGTGCCACCGGATCATCATGTTTATCAGCTCAATGCGTATGCGAGCGCATTCGATTGCGAGGAGCTTGTTTTGCTCTACCCATGGCACCAAGGGCTGCAGGCTGCGCAACCCACGGTCTTCCATCTACCGGAAGTGCGCGGGCGGCACCCTCGACTGCATGTGGCATGCATCGATGTCAGCCGCAACGAACTCCCAGTGTTCTCCAGTAACGATCTTGCTTTAAAGCAGGTACTGGGATGACAAGCTGGCAAGACAACGTGGAGGAATCAATGTGAAACGGGGTCAGAGTGAAGTTTCCTGGTCAGCATTCCGGAACGCACGTTTCTCACCGGCAGGAAATTCACTCTGACCCCGTTTCACGACCCCGTTTCACGGCAACGGGGGCTGCACCGTGTAATGGATGGTCATCGCGCGAATGAGGCCGTCGCGGACCCAGTAGGAATCGGCGCCGTCCTCAACGCGTCCGCGATCGGACGCAGCCGTCCACTCGAGGAAGCCGAGCTCGCCGTGGCTCATGCGCGTGCGGTAGGTGTATCGGGTGTCACCCAATTGGCGCTGCAGCAGCTGGGCCGCGCGGCGGATACCGTCATGACCGCGGAATTCCCCGTAGGTGGTCATCAGCACACAGTCCGGCGCGAAGTTGCGGTCGACATCGCTCTGGACGTCTCCGCGCTGGGCGAGTGACAGGTGGTCATCGACCACCTCAGCGGTGGATCGTGACTTTGGGGTCAGGTCTTGCCTTTTGCCTTCGGCAAGCCACTCCGCGATCTTGCAGGGATAGCGTGCCTCCGTCCGTAACGTAATAATACCAACCACGCAGCGAGCGCTACGCATCGAAACTTCCCACATCGCTGGCCTCATTACTACCGCACCGCCGTCACCACCACTTTGCCGCCGCTCCTCTCAAGATCGATGAAAGTCGGCGTCCCCGCTGCCTTGTCCACGATCCACGTCTGCGGCACATCCACGAAGCGCAAGTGGTAAGTCGTGATGTGGCTGGAGACGGTCTTGCCTGCCGCGTCCTTGCACCAGATGACCATGCCCGCGTTGGCGCTCAGTTGCAGTTTGTAGGCGCCGGCGCAGCCGTCAGGCGTGGCTTTGGGCCGGTGTTCGAGCGTCGTGCGCCCCGTGGCGGACACCTTGTTTGCGGTCGCTTCGAGTTCGTAAGCGAGCCGCGTGGCGCCGTCGGTGAGGAAATCGCCGCAGCCGCCAATGAGGGCAGATAGCACGAGGGCGGCGAAGGGCAGGGCGCGGCGGGTGATCGGCATGGCGGTCATCCTTGCTGAAGAGAAGGGCGCGGGCGGTCAGCGCAGCCAGTTGATCTCGCGCGCGGTCTTCGCGCCGATCACCGTGTCTTCCAAGCTCGCGGGCATCTCGGCCTGCGTCGGCGAGCGCGGGATGCGGCCGGCCATGAGCTCGGCGGCGTCCTGTGGGTACGGCGGGTTGCGCGCGGGATCGGCGAAGCCGTCGGGAAACACCGGCCGGTTGGTCGCGAGGTCGTACTTGTCGGTGGCGCCGAAGGTGTGCAGCAGTTCGTGCGCGATCACTACGTTGTTAGGCCCCTGCTGCGATGGGCTCGCGAAGGCGTTGACGACGCCGAGCAGGCCTTTCTGCAGGCCGATAGAATGCGGCACGCGCACGCTGCGCGCCGGGTCGTGGTACAGCACGAACAGGCGCACGTGCGGCCGGGGGCCGTCGGTGCGATCGTTGCGCCAGGCCCAGAAGCGCAGCCGCAGGCTCCACGTGATTGCTCCCACCGGCCCGACGTCGCGCGGCGGCATCGGCGGCAGGCTCACGACGCGCGGGCCCAGCCGCAACTCGACGGGGCGCTTGAGGGGCAGGCTGTAGCGCGCGGCCTCATCGCGCAGGAAGGTCTCGATCGGATGGAATGCGCCGGCATCCAACGCGGTGATGTATTCGGCGGTGGCGGGGCTGCCGTCGGCGTCGACCGGATAGACCACCACCCGCAGCGTGTCCTGCCACTCGGCCACGCGCGCGCGGACGAGCCACGCCGTCTGCGCGACGGTGGCGAGGATAAAGAGCAGAACGGCAATGCGCAGCGCGCGCCACATGCCCGGATAGTACAATCCCCCGCGAGTCAGCCAGACAGTCGCTGTGCCTTCGGGCGCGGAGGAAAGTCCGGGCTCCACAGAGCAGGATGCCGGCTAACGGCCGGGCGTCGTGAGGCGACGGAAAGTGCCACAGAGAACGAACCGCCGATGGTTGATATTCCGCAAGGGGTGTCTTCACAGGCAAGGGTGAAAAGGTGCGGTAAGAGCGCACCGCGTTCGTGGTGACACGGACGGCATGGAAAACCCCATCCGGAGCAAGACCAAATAGGGGGGCTATAGCGCTGCTCGCGCTGTCCCCGGGTAGGTTGCTTGAGCCGGCGGGTAACCGCCGGCCCAGAGGAATGACTGTCACGACAGCGCAAGCTGCCGACAGAACCCGGCTTATCGGCTGACTCGCTGTTTGTTCCAATAACGCCGCTGGTGCGAAAGCACCAGCGGCGTTTCCATTTTCGCAACGATGCGAGCGTTACGCCCCGGCCAGTAAGTCAGCGTTAAGGAACCTCTGAGAACCCCGTCACACCAGCCTGGAAGGGGGAGGGGGCCCTTCCCCTGTAGCTGGTGCCCATTTCACTGATTTCACTGGATTCCAGCTTTCGCTGGAATGACGGAAGTAGAGTTTTTCAGAGCTTCCCTGACCGCCTGGCGATTGCAGGCGGCCCGCGCTGCTTTTTGCCCCCGCGTCGGCCTGTTTGCGCCACGACGCTGCCGCATTCGATCGCCAGACTGGGCGCGCACGCGTGTCGCTTTGGCGCAACAGCGCTTTATTCCGAAACGCCCTCAAGGGGCAGGCTACGGGCGCGTTAAATCCTCATAAATCACTTTAAGTATTCATTCAACCTCCATGTATCTTATGAAGTCTTTACATAGCTCTTATCCACTCTCAAGTAAGCGAGATAAGTGTTTGTCGCATATAAAGAAATTGCTACTTCAGCCTTGACCCTTGGAAGGGATTATTCGTATAGTGGGCGGAAGTGGGAAAAAGTGGGATAAACCGTTCATTTCAGGTTTATTCCGGTGCTGCCGTGCATTTCGCTGCCAAGGGGGATCGCCGTGTTTCGCGGGGTTTCGCAACTGACGCTCGACGCCAAGGGAAGGCTTGCGGTGCCCAGCCGGCACCGCGATGCATTGGCGACCCGCTGCGCGGGAAAGCTCGTCATCACCGCGGATTCCGACAAGTGCCTGCTCGTTTATCCGCTGCCGGACTGGGAGCCCATCCAGCAGAAGCTGATGAGCCTGTCGAGTTTCAATCCGCGCATCCGCGATCTGCAGCGCCGCCTGATCGGTTACGCCGAGGACGCGGAAGTCGACGGCGCCGGCCGCGTGCTGATTTCGCCCGCGCTGCGCGCGTTCGCTGGTCTCGGCAAGAGCACCATGCTCGTCGGCCAGGGCAACAAATTCGAACTGTGGGACGCCGTGAAGTGGGGCGAGGTGATGGACCGCACCGGCGGCTTCAGCGACGGCGAACTGCCGCCCGAACTCGAAGGCTTCTCGCTGTGACCGATGGCGCCGCGCCGCCCGGCGCGTCTCCGGTACTCCCCCATGCCGCCGTACTGGCCGTCGAAGCGATCGCCGCGCTGAACGTGCGGCCGGATGGCGTGTACGTCGATTGCACCTTTGGTCGCGGCGGCCACAGCCGCCGCATCCTCGCGAATCTTGGCCCGCGCGGCCGTCTCATCGCACTGGATCGCGACCCGCAGGCGATCGCGGCGGGCGCGGCACTGGCGGCGGCGGACACGCGCCTCACGTTGGCGCACGCGCGGTTTTCCACCACGGCCGACGTGCTGGCGCAGCAGTCGATCGCACAGGTGGACGGCGTGCTGCTCGATCTCGGCGTGTCGTCGCCGCAGCTCGACGACGCGGCGCGCGGCTTCAGCTTTCGCCGCGATCGCGACGGTCCGCTCGACATGCGCATGGATACCACGCAGGGCACGAGTGCCGCGCAGTGGCTGGCGACGGCGGACGAAGGGGACATCAGGGAGGTCATCCGCAACTATGGCGAAGAGCGGTTTGCTCAGCAGATTGCAGCAGCGATTGTTGCTGCTCGGGCGCGTGGAACTCTCGGCACCACCCGGCAACTGGCCGAGGTCGTCGCCGCGGCCGTACGCACACGGGAACCGGGGCAGGACCCGGCGACCCGCACCTTTCAGGCCGTCCGCATCCACGTCAACCAGGAACTCGAGGAGCTCTCGCTGACGCTGCCGCAGTGCGCGCAGTTGCTTGCGCCGCACGGACGCCTGGTGGTCATCAGCTTCCACTCGCTGGAAGACCGCATCGTCAAGCGCTACTTCGCGGCGGAAGCGCATCCGGAGCGCGCGGTGCCGTCGCGCCTGCCGCTGCGCGCGGACGAACTGCCGGCGCCGCGTCTCACGCTCGTCGGCAAGCCGGTGCGCGCGAATGCCGCCGAGACGGCGGCCAATCCGCGCGCCCGCAGCGCGATCATGCGCGTGGCCGAGCGGTTCGCCGGGCGCGCGGCGGCGTAGCGGACCGAACCGAACCGAACCGAACCAAACGCCGTCGATGCTGCGCCTCAACTTCATCCTGCTCGCGTTGCTGATCGCGTGCGCGCTCGCGCTCGTCACTTCGCAGCACCGCGCCCGCAAGTTCTACGTCGAGCTGCAGAAGGAGCAGGACACCGCCAAGAAGCTCGACATCGAGTGGGGCCAGCTGCAGCTCGAGCAGAGCACCTGGGCCGCGCACGGCCGCATCGAGAAGATCGCCGGCGCCCGGCTCGGCATGCGCGTGCCGGCGTCCTCGCGCGTCGAAGTCGTGACGGCAGCGCCGGCGAAGCCGCAGGCGGAGGCGGGCAGGCGATGAGCGCCGGGCTCCAGCCGTGGCGCGCACGCACGGTGCTCGGCGTGCTCGCGCTGACCTTCGCGGTGCTGGGCGGCCGCGCGCTGTACCTGCAGGGCATGAACCACGACTTCCTGCAGCAGCGAGGCGAAGCGCGTTACGCGCGCACCATCGAACTGACCGCCACGCGCGGCATGATCACCGACCGCCACGGCGAGCCGCTGGCCATTTCCACGCCGGTCGAATCGGTGTGGGCGAGCCCGACGGACTTCGCGGCGACCGGCGCGCAATTGCGGGACCTGGCGCGCGTCATCGATGCGGATGCGCCCGAACTCGCGCACAGGCTTGCGGACGCGAAAGGCGACTTCGTCTACCTCAAGCGCCAGCTGCCGCCGGAGCAGGCGGCGAAAGCGGTCGCGCTCAACATCCCGGGCGTGTTCCTGCAGCGCGAATACCGCCGCTATTACCCCGCCGGCGAAGTCACTTCGCACCTGATCGGCTTCACCAACGTGGACGACCGCGGGCAGGAGGCGCTCGAGCTCGCGTTCGAGGACTCGCTCGCGGGCAAGGCGGGCAGCCGGCGCGTGATCAAGGACCGCCTGGGCCGCATCGTCGAGGACGTGGAAAGCATCCGCACGCCGCGCCCTGGGCGCGATCTCGCGTTGTCGATCGACGCGAAAATCCAGTACCTCGCCTTCCGCGAGCTCAAGCGCGCGGTGGAGGCGCACCGCGCCAAGGCCGGCGGCATCGTCGTGCTCGACGCGCAGACGGGCGAGATCCTCGCGCTCGCCAACCTGCCCTCGTTCAATCCGAACAACCGCGGCAAGCTCGAGCCCAAGCGCACGCGCAACCGCGTGGTCACCGACCTCTTCGAGCCCGGCTCGACGCTGAAGCCCTTTACGGCCGCCGTCGCGCTCGACACGCACGCGTTCCGGCCCGAGACGGTGATCCAGACCGCGCCGGGCAAGCTGACCATCGGTCCTGCCACCATTCACGACGCGCATCCGGGCGGCGCGATGACGGTCGCGCAGATCATCCAGAAATCCTCCAATGTCGGCTCGGCGAAGATGGCGCTCGCACTGCCGGCCGAGAAGATGTGGTCGCTGTTCAGCCGCGTCGGTTTCGGCGTGCCGCCGCAGTCGGGGTTTCCGGGGGAGGTCGCCGGCCGCTTGCGCGCTCACGCGAGCTGGCGGCCGATCGAACAGGCCACCATGTCGTACGGGCACGGCATTTCGGTGTCGCTGCTGCAGCTCGCGCGCGCCTACCTCATCTTCGCGCGCAACGGCGAGATGCTGCCGGTGACGCTCGTCAAGCGCGACACGCCGGCCGTCGCCGAAGCGGTGATCACCGCGGAGACGGCGCTGGCCGTGCGGCGGATGCTCGAGATGGCGGTGCTGCCGGGCGGCACCGCGCCGCGCGCGCAGATCGCGGGTTACCGCGTGGCCGGCAAGACGGGCACCGCGCACAAGCTCGAGGGCGGCGAGTACGCGCCCGACAAGTACTACGCGTCCTTCGTCGGTTTCGCGCCGGCCACGGCACCCCGCCTGATCATCGCCGTGTTGATCGACGAACCGTCTGCCGGCCAGTACTACGGCGGCACGGTGGCGGCCCCCGTATTTTCCAGTGTCATGGCCGGCGCCTTGCGGCTGCTGGCGGTGCCGCCGGACGCGCCGACACAGGGCATTGTGCTGCCGCCGCCCGGCGCGGCGGAAGTGAAGGAGGAAGTGTGAGCGCCGCCGCCCGCACGCCCGCACCGCTGACGATCCGCCGGCTCGCCACCGACAGCCGCGCGGTGCGCCGCGGCGACACCTTCCTGGCCTGGCCGGGCGAAACGCAGGACGGCCGCCGTTACATCCCGCAGGCCATCGCGCGCGGCGCGGCGAACGTGCTGTGGGACACGGCGCCCGGTTTCCGCTGGCGGCGTGGATGGCGCGTGCCCAACCGCGGCGTGCCGCAGTTGCGCCGGCGCGCCGGCGCGCTGGCGAACGCGGTGTACGACACGCCCTCCGAGCGGTTGTGGACGATCGGCATCACCGGCACCAACGGCAAGACCTCCTGCAGCCAGTGGCTCGCGCAGGCGCTGACGCGCGCGGGACAGCCCTGCGCCGCGATCGGTACGCTCGGCTACGGCGCGCCGGGGCGCCTGCGCCCGACGCCGAACACCACACCCGATGCCGTCTGGCTGCACCGCACGCTCGCGGCGCTGGAGCGTGGCGGCACGCAGGCAGTCAGCCTGGAAGTGTCCTCGATCGGGCTCGATCAGGACCGCGTGGCCGGCGTCGCTTTCGACGTCGCCCTGTTCACCAACCTGACGCGCGACCATCTGGATTACCACGGGACGCTCGCGCGTTACCGCGCCGCCAAGGCCCGGCTGTTCGCGCTGCCGGTGTTGCAGACGGTGGTGATCAATACCGACGATCCTTTCGGGCGGCAGCTGGCGCGGCGCGCGCGTGCGCGCGGCATCGAGGTGCTCGCCTACGGTTTTCGCGCGGGATCGCAAGCGCTCGCCGGCAGCGGCCTCGCGGCCGATCTCAAGGGCGTGCGTTTCAGTGTGCGCACTCCTTGGGGCCGCGCGCGCATTGCGAGTCCGGTGCTCGGTCGCTTCAATGCGGCCAACCTGCTGGGCGTGCTGGGCGTATTGCTCGCCAGCGGCATCGCGCTGCGGCGCTCGGTACGGCTGCTCGCCGGACTCACGCCGGTGCCGGGTCGCATGCAGATGGCGGGCGGCGGGCGGCGCCCGCTGGTCGTCGTCGACTACGCGCATACGCCGGACGCGCTGGCCAAGGCGCTGGCGGCCCTGCGCGAATTGCTGCCGCGCGGTGCGCGGCTCATCTGCGTGTTCGGCTGCGGCGGCGACCGCGACCGCGGCAAGCGCCCGTTGATGGGCGGCATCGCGGCGCGGCTCGCGGACCGGGTGTATGTGACCAGCGACAACCCGCGCGGCGAAGACCCGTGGGCGATCCTGCTCGACATCGACCGCGGCATCCGCCGCTTCCGCGAGGAAGTCACCTTCGATCCCGACCGCCGGCGCGCGATCCGCTGCGCGCTCGCGGACGCCCGGCGCGGCGACGTCGTGCTGATCGCCGGCAAGGGGCACGAGTCCTACCAGGAAATCGCGGGCGTGCGCCGGGCGTTCAGCGATTTCGCGATCGCGACGGCGGCACTGAAGGGGGTCGCAGCGTGATGCGCCTGTCAGAAGCCGCCCGCGTACTGGGGGCAGAACTGCACGGCGCTGATGCGGAATTTGCCGGCGTCTCCACCGACAGCCGAACGCTCGCGCGCGGCGATCTCTTCGTGGCGTTGAAAGGGGAGCGCTACGACGGTCACACCTACCTCGCCGCAGTCGCGGCGGCCGGTGCGGCCGCGGCGATCGTCGCGCGCGGCACTCTGTTGACGGCCACGGGTTGTCCGCAGCTGGTGGTCGACGATCCGGAACGCGCGCTCGCCGCGCTGGCGAAGAACTGGCGGGCGCGCTTCGCGCTGCCGCTCGTCGCGCTGACGGGCAGCAACGGCAAGACCACGGTCAAGGAGATGCTGGCGTCCATCCTGCGCGTCGCGGCGGGCGCCGAAGCCGGCGTGCTGGCGACGCAGGGCAACCTCAACAACCACCTCGGCGTGCCGCTGACGCTGCTGCGGCTGCGCGACGCGCACCGCTACGCGGTGGTCGAGATGGGCATGAACCACACCGGCGAGATCCGCCACCTGACGCGTCTCGCGACGCCCGACGTCGCGCTGGTGATCAACGCGGGCACCGCGCACATCGAGTTCCTGGGGTCGCGCGAGGCCATCGCGCAGGCCAAAGGCGAGATTTTCGAAGGCCTGAAAGCGGACGGCACGGCGCTGATCAATGCGGACGACGTATTCGCGCCGCTGTGGCGGGAGCGCGCCGCAGCGTATCGCAGGCTCGAGTTCGGTCTTGAACAGCCGGCCGCCGTGCACGCGACCTATCAATTGCGGGAATTCGACAGCGAGATCCGGCTGACCACCCCGCTCGGCAGCGTCACCGCCGTGGTGCCGGCGCCGGGGCTGCACAACGTACAGAACGCCGTCGCCGCCAGCGCGGCCGCCGCGGCGCTGAAGCTCGCGCCCGGCATCATCGCGAGCGGCCTTGCGCAGTTCACCGGCGCGAAGGGTCGCCTGCAGCGCAAGACCGGCGCGGACGGCGCCACGGTGATCGACGACACCTACAACGCGAACCCCGATTCGGCGCGCGCGGCGATCGGCGTGCTGGCCATGACACGCGGCGCGCGCGTGCTGGTGCTGGGCGACATGGGCGAACTGGGACCGGATGGCCCCGCGCTGCATGCCGAAGTCGGCGAATTCGCGCGGGCATCCGGCGTGGAGCGCCTGTACACACTCGGCACGCTGTCGGCACGCGCCACCGATGCCTTCGGTGCGGGCGCGCGGCATTTCGCGCAGGTGGACGAGCTCATGGCCGCGCTGCGCGGCGCCTGCGGTCCCGGCACCACGGTGCTGGTCAAAGGTTCCCGCTTCATGCGCATGGAGCGCGTCGTTGCCGCGCTGACCGGCGAAACGGCGGGGGCACACTGATGCTGCTCGAGCTGTTCCAAATCCTGGCGAAGGACTTCCGGCCGTTCAGCGTGTTCCAGTACATCACGCTGCGCGCAGTGCTCGCCTGCCTGACCGCGCTCGTCATCTCCTTCATCGTCGGGCCGGCGATGATCCGCAAGCTCACCCAGTACAAGATCGGCCAGTCGGTGCGCAGCGACGGCCCGCAGTCGCACCTGCCCAAGGCCGGCACCCCGACGATGGGCGGCGCGCTGATCCTGGTGTCCATTGTCATCACGACACTGCTGTGGGCGGATCTCGAGAATCGCTTCGTCTGGGTCGTACTCGCGGTCACGCTGGGTTTCGGCGCGATCGGCTGGGTCGATGACTACCGCAAGGTCGTGCACCGTAATCCCAAGGGCCTGTCGGCGCGCGTCAAGTTCTTCTGGCAGTCGGTGATCGGCGTCACCGCGGCCTGCGTGATCGCGTTCTCCACCAACCTGCCGGCGCAGACCGAATTCATCGTGCCCTTCTTCAAGGAAATCCAGTACCCGCTGGGCGCGTTCGGCTTCGTGGTGATGACGTACTTCGTGATTGTCGGCACCAGCAATGCGGTCAACCTGACTGACGGCCTGGACGGCCTCGCCATCATGCCGACGGTGATGATTGGCAGCGCGCTCGGCATCTTTGCCTATGTGGCGGGCAACAAGGTGTACGCCAATTACCTGCTGTTCCCGTACATCCCCGGCGCGTCGGAACTGACCGTGGTCTGCGGCGCGATCGCGGGCGCGGGCCTCGCCTTCCTCTGGTTCAACGCCTATCCGGCCGAAGTCTTCATGGGCGACGTCGGCGCGTTGTCGCTGGGCGCCGCACTCGGCACCATCGCCGTCATCTGCCGGCAGGAAATCGTGCTCTTCATCATGGGCGGCGTGTTCGTCGTCGAGACGCTGTCGGTGATGCTGCAGGTGGCGTCCTTCAAGCTGACCGGCAAGCGGATCTTCCGCATGGCGCCGCTGCACCACCACTACGAACTGAAGGGCTGGAAGGAAAACCAGGTCGTCGTCCGCTTCTGGATCATCACGATGATGCTCGTGCTGGTTGGACTATCAACGTTGAAGCTGCGTTGAAGCGACGTGGAATGGAAAGGAAAACAGGTTCTCGTGCTCGGACTCGGTGACACAGGACGGTCGATGACGCGCTGGCTCGTGCGCCACGGCGCCCGCGTGCGTGTCGCGGACAGCCGCGAGACGCCGCCACAGGCCGCGGCGCTCGCGCGCGAGTGTCCGGGCGTGCCCGTCGATACCGGGCCGTTCCAGGTTGCGAACTTTGCCGGGGCCGAACTCATCGCCATCAGTCCGGGCGTCGATCCCCGCGCGCCGGAGATCGCGGCCGCGGTGCAGCGCGGCGTGCCCGTGGTCGGCGACGTGGAGCTGTTTGCGCAGGCGCTGCCGGCCCGCCGCGCCAAAATCATCGCCATCACCGGCACCAACGGCAAGAGCACGGTGACGCAGATGACGGGCGACATCTGCGTGGCCGCCGGCCAGGACACGATCGTCGCCGGCAACATCGGCCTGCCGGTGCTCGACGCGCTGACGGAAATCGAGGACGGGCGCGCGATGCCCGATGCATTTGTGCTCGAACTGTCGAGTTTCCAGCTCGAGAGCACGACCCACCTCACCGCCGACGCGGCGACGGTGCTCAATGTGACCGAGGACCACCTCGACCGCTACGCCGGCCTTGCGGCCTACGCGCAAGCCAAGGCGCGGATCTTCGCCGGCGGCGGCGCGCAGGTGCTGAACCGCGACGATGCGTGGAGCCGCGGCATGCTGCTGGCCGGCCGCAAAGCGGTGACGTTTGGACTGGACGCGCCCTTCGCGGCGAACGCGTGGGGCATTGCCGCACGCGACGGTACGACCACGCTGATGCGCGGCGATACGCCGGTGCTGGCGACCGGCGAACTGCAGGTGGTGGGGAGCCACAACCACGCCAATGCCCTGGCCGCGGGCGCGCTCGTGGCGAGCATCGGCATCAATGACGTGGCGATCGTGCGCGGCCTGAAGGCTTTCCGTGGGCTCGCGCACCGGGTCGAACGCATCGCGGAGGTGAACGGCGTCGCGTTCTTCGATGACTCCAAAGGCACCAACGTCGGCTCCACGGTCGCTGCGCTGGCGGGCATGCCGATGCCGGTGGTGCTGATCGCCGGCGGCGACGGCAAGGGCCAGGACTTCGCGCCGCTCGCCGGCGTGATGGGGGGCGTGCGCGGCGTGGTGCTGATCGGCCGCGACCGGGAGCGGATCGCCGCGGCGATCGCCACGACAGGGGTCTCGGTCGAGCGCGCGGATAGCCTGGAAGCGGCGGTGACACAGGCCTACGCGCGCGCGCGCACGGCGCAGGCGGCGGTGCTGCTGTCGCCGGCCTGCGCGAGCCTCGACATGTTCCGTAATTACCTGCACCGCGCCGAAGTATTCGCGCAGGCGGTGTCGCGCCTGGCGGGAGGACCGCGATGACCGCGATGACCGCGATGTCCGCCGGCGCCGCACTGCGCGCACGCACACCGGTCGCCGAGTTCGATGCGGTGCTCGGCTGGACGGTGGTGCTGCTGCTGACCGTCGGCATGGTGATGGTCTATTCGTCCTCGATCGCGATCGCGGAAGGCAGCCGCATGACCGGCGGCAACCCGCTGTACTACCTGACGCGGCATGCCGCCTTCATCGGCATCGGTGCGATCGCGGGTCTGGTCGCTTTCCAGGTGCCGCTGCGCGTGCTGCAGCCACTGGCGCTGCCGGCCTTCGTCGTCTGCATGGGCCTGCTGGTGCTGGTGCTGATCCCCGGCATCGGGCGCGAGGTGAATGGCGCGCGGCGCTGGATCTCGCTGGGCGTGGTGAATTTGCAGCCGTCGGAACTCATGAAGCTCGCCGCGACGCTGTACGCCGCGGACTACACGGTGCGCAAGGCCGCGGTGATGGACAGCCTGAAAAAAGGCTTCGCGCCGATGCTGGCCGTGATGCTGGTGACCGGCGCGCTGCTCTTGCGCGAGCCCGACTTCGGCGCTTTCGCCGTCATCACCGTGGTCGCCATGGGCATCCTGTTCCTCGGCGGCATGCACTGGAAACTGTTCGCCGGACTGGTGGCGCTGCTGGTGGCCGGCTTCGTGGTGCTGGTGCTGACCTCGCCGTACCGTTTGCAGCGGGTGATCGGTTTCATGGATCCCTGGGCCGACCCTTATGGCAAGGGCTACCAGCTCTCGCACGCGCTCATTGCGTTCGGCCGCGGCGAGTGGTTCGGCGTGGGCCTGGGGGCGAGTGTCGAGAAGCTCTTCTACCTGCCGGAGGCGCACACCGATTTCCTGCTGGCGGTGATCGCGGAAGAACTCGGTTTCGTCGGCGTGATGGTGGTGCTGGCGCTGTTCGCCTGTCTGATCTGGCGCGCGTTCCTGATCGGACGGCGCGCGGCGCAGCTCGAACGCCCGTTTCCGGCGCTGGTCGCGCAGGGCATCGGCCTGTGGCTGGGCGTGCAGGCCGCGATCAACATGGGCGTGAACATGGGCCTGCTGCCGACCAAGGGCCTCACGCTCCCGCTGCTGTCCTTCGGCGGCAGTTCCATCGTCACCAACTGCGTGGCGCTGGCGATCCTGCTGAGGGTCGATTGGGAGAACCGGCAGATGATGCGGGGGTACACGGTATGAACCCCTCACGCCTCACGCCTCACGCCTCACGAACGATCATGATCATGGCCGGTGGTACCGGCGGGCACATTTTCCCGGGGCTGTCCGTGGCCGAGCATCTCAAAAGCCTCGGCTGGCGCATCGTCTGGCTCGGCGCGAAAGCCGGCATGGAAGCGAAGCTCGTCGCGCCGCGCGGGTATGAGATGGCGTGGGTATCGATGTCCGGCGTGCGCGGCAAAGGGCTGCTGCGTTTCGCGACATTGCCGGTCGAGCTGCTGGTCGCCTTCTGGCAAAGCCTGCGCGCGTTGCGACACCACCGGCCGGATGTCGTGCTGGGCATGGGCGGCTACGTCACGTTCCCGGGCGGGATGATGGCGTCACTGCTGCGCCGGCCCTTCGCCATTCACGAGCAGAACGCGGTCGCGGGGCTTGCCAACCGCGTGCTCGCGCAACTGGCCGACCGCATCCTGACCGGATTCCCAGGGGTATTTCCGGGCGCGACGGCGGTGTTGTGGACGGGCAATCCCGTGCGGGCCGAGATCGCCGGGATCGCGGAGCCCGGCCCGCGCTACGCTGCGCGCAACGGGCCTCTGCGACTAACCGTGATCGGCGGCAGCCTCGGCGCGCAGGCGCTGAACGAAACGGTGCCGCGTGCGCTGGCGCTGATCGACGCCGCGCAGCGCCCACAGGTGACGCACCAGACCGGCGCCCGCCATGCCGAAGTCACGCAGGCCGCCTATGTCGCGGCCGGTGTCACGGCCACGGTGACACCGTTCATCGACGACATGGCGCGCGCGTACGCCGATGCAGACGTGATCGTGTGCCGCGCAGGGGCGTCCACGATCGCGGAACTCGCCGCGGGCGGCATCGCCTCGGTGCTGGTGCCGTTTCCGCACGCGGTGGACGACCACCAGACCCGCAACGCCGGTTTCCTCGCGGAGCGTGAGGCGGCGGTGCTGATCCCGCAACCGGAACTCACGCCTGAGCGGCTGGCCGGGGTACTGCGCGGCTTCACGCGCGCGAGCCTTGCGCAGATGGCGCAGCGCGCCCGTGCGGCCGGCAAGCCGGAAGCGACCCGCGCGGTCGCAGAGGCCTGTATGGAGTTGGCGGCATGAAGCGTGAGACGAGAGGCGTGAGGCGTGAAGCGGGGAACCCCGCGCGGCCCGCGCTTGCTTTTACCCCTCACCCCACACGCCTCACGCCTCACCCGCGGAGCCCGGCATGAGGCACAAGGTCAAACACGTGCATTTCGTCGGCATCGGTGGCGCCGGCATGAGCGGCATCGCGGAAGTGATGCTCAACCTGGGCTACCAGGTCAGCGGTTCCGACCTCAGCGAAACGGCCGTGACGAAGCGCCTGGCGGCGCAGGGCGTCACCGTGCGGCAGGGCCATGCGGCGGCGAACACCGCCGGTGCCGATGCCGTGGTGGTGTCGAGCGCGGTGAAGGAAGACAACCCCGAAGTCATGGCGGCGCGCGCGCAGGGCGTGCCAGTGGTGCCGCGCGCGATGATGCTGGCCGAACTGATGCGCTTGAAACAGGGCATCGCGGTGGCCGGCACGCACGGCAAGACCACCACCACGAGTCTGGTCGCCAGCGTGCTGGCCGAAGCGGGCATGGACCCGACCTTCGTGATCGGCGGGCGGCTGGAGGCCGCGGGCTCGCACGCCAAGCTCGGACAAGGCGATTTCATCGTGGTCGAGGCCGACGAATCGGACGCTTCCTTCCTGTACCTCGCACCGGTGCTGGCGGTCGTCACCAACATCGACGCCGACCACATGGAGAACTACGGCCATTATTTTGGGCGCCTGCGCCAGGCCTTCCTCGATTTCGTGCAGCGGTTGCCCTTCTACGGACGCGCGGTGCTGTGCGTGGACGACCCCAACGTGCGCGAGATCCTGCCCGCGGTGACCAAGCCGATCACCACCTACGGTCTGGCCGCCGGCGCGCATGTGCGCGCGGTGGATGTGGTCGCCGACGCGGGGCGCATGCACTTCCGCGTCGTGCGCAGCGGCCCCGCGCAAGGGCCGGACTTGACGGTGACGCTCAACCTGCCCGGGCTGCACAACGTGCAGAACGCGCTGGCGGCGATCGCGGTGGGCATGGAAGTCGGTGCCGCCGATGCCGCCATTGTGAAAGCGCTCGGCGACTTCAAGGGCGTCGACCGCCGTTTCCAGCGCTATGGCGGCATCGCGCTGCCGCAGGGCGGCCATGCGGAACTGGTGGACGACTACGGCCATCACCCGGTCGAGATGACGGCCACACTGGCCGCCGCGCGCGGTGCGTTCCCGGAGCGCCGGCTGGTGCTCGCCTTCCAGCCGCACCGCTACACGCGCACGCGCGACTGCTTCGAGGATTTCGCGAAGGTGCTGTCCACGGTGGACGCGCTGGTGCTGACCGAGGTGTATGCCGCGGGCGAGGCGCCGATCGTCGCGGCGGACGGCCGCGCGCTCGCGCGTGCGGTGCGGGTCGCCGGCCAGGTCGAGCCGCTGTTCGTGGAACAGGTGGCGGAAGTGCCGCGCGCACTCGGCACGGTCGCGCGCGACGGCGACGTGATCCTGACGATGGGCGCCGGTTCCATCGGCGGCATTCCGGCGCAGCTCGCGGCGGGACGGTGGTGAGCGGCGCACCCACGATGAACATGGCAGAGATCAATCAATTCGGATCGACAGGCCTGCGCGGGCGGCTCGCGGCCGGCGAACCGATGGCGCGGCATACGAGCTGGCGCGCGGGCGGTCCCGCGACGCGTGCCTACACGCCGGCGGACCTCGCCGACCTGCGCGCTTTTCTGGCCGCCACGCCGCCGGACGAACCCGTGCTGTTCGTCGGCCTCGGCAGCAATCTGCTGGTGCGCGACGGCGGGCTGCGCGGCAGCGTGGTGTTCACGCACGCAGTGCTGAACCGCATCCAGCTCGAGACCGCGGCAAACGCCGCGCCGCTGGTGTATGCGGAAGCGGGTGTCGCCAGTCCCAAGCTGTCGCGCTTCGCCGCGCTGAACGGGCTGGCGGGCGCCGAGTTCTTCGCCGGTATTCCCGGCACCGTCGGCGGCGCGCTCGCGATGAACGCCGGCTGCTACGGCGGCGAAACCTGGCGCGTGGTCGAACGCGTCACCACCGTGGACCGGCGCGGCGTGCTGCACACGCGGGTGCCCGGCGAGTATGAACTGGGTTACCGCCACGTCCGTCTGCTGGCGGACGGGGAGAGCGGTTCGCCTTACGCCTCACGCCTCACGCCTCACGACGAATGGTTCGTCAGCGCGCATTTCCGCCTGCCCGCGGGCGACTGCGACGCCGCGCGCGCCACCGTCAAGCAGCTATTGGAGCGCCGCATCGCGACGCAGCCGCTCGGGCAGCCCAACGCGGGCTCCGTCTTCCGCAATCCGCCGGACGACCACGCGGCACGACTGATCGAAGCTGCCGGGCTCAAGGGCCACCGGCAGGGCCATGCGGCGATTTCGGACAAGCACGCCAACTTCATCGTCAATCTCGGCGGCGCGCGCGCCGCCGACATCGAGGCGCTGATCGTGCTCGCGGAAACCATGGTTCGCGAGCAGTTCGGCATCGCGCTCGAGCGCGAGGTGCGGATCGTGGGAGACGCCGCATGAGCGCCTTCGGAAAAGTGGCCGTCTTGATGGGCGGGGTTGCCGGCGCGTGGAGCAGGGGCCCGCTTGCGGGATGCGACCGCAAAGGCAACCGGGCACCGCCGCCGACTACCCACGCAGGAGCGACGGCATGAGCCATTTCGGCAAGGTCGCAGTCCTCATGGGCGGCGCCTCCAAAGAGCGCGAGATCTCCCTCATGTCCGGTAGCAACGTGCTGACCGCGCTGCGCGGGCAGGGCATCGATGCCTACGCGTTCGATCCGGCGGAGCGGCCAGTATTCGACCTCAAACGCGAGGGCTACGATCGCGTCTTCATCGCGCTGCACGGCCGCGGTGGCGAGGACGGCACCGTGCAGGGCGCGCTCGAGGTGATGGGCATCCCGTATACCGGTAGCGGCGTGATGGCCTCCGCGCTGTGCATGGACAAACTGCGCACCAAGCTCGTGTGGCGCGCGCGGGAGCTGCCGACGCCGGCGCATGTGGAACTGCGGGCGGACAGCGATCCGGCGGCCGTGGTGCGCGACCTCGGATTGCCGCTGGTGGTGAAGCCCGCGCACGAAGGCTCGAGCCTGGGGCTGACCAAGGTTGAGTCCATCGAGAAGATCGCGCAGGCCTACGCGCAGGCGGCGGAATATGACGATCTCGTGATCGCGGAGACCTTCGTCGCCGGCCAGGAACTGACGGCGGCCTTCCTCGGCGACACCGCGTTGCCGCTGATCCGCATCGAGGCGCCCAAGGGCAACTACGACTACCGGAACAAGTATTTCACCGACGACACGCAGTACCACTGTCCGTGCGGGCTGCCGGCCGCCGAGGAACAGGCGATCCAGGCGCTGGTGATGCGCGCGGTGGAGGCGCTGGGTTGCACCGGCTGGGGCCGCGCGGATCTCATCCGTCGCGACGACGGGCAGCCCTTCCTGCTGGAGATGAACACCTCGCCCGGCATGACCGGGCATTCACTGGTGCCGATGGCCGCGCGCGCGGTCGGCATCCCCTTCGAGGACCTGGTGGCCCGCATCCTGGAGAGCGCCCATGTCGGCTGACGCGCCACAGGCACCGCCGTCGCCGGCCGATCTCGGGCGGCTGTGGGACAACCCGCGCGCGCTGTCCACGATCGCGGACCTGATCGGCGTGGCGGTGCTGGTCGCCGTCGTGGTCACCGGGGCGACCTGGCTCATCCGCCAGCCCGCGTTCGCGCTGCGCGTGATCGAGATCGAGGCGCCGCTCGCGCACCTCGCACCGGAAGCGCTGGCGGACGTGGTCTCGCGCGACCTCGCGGGCAACTTCTTCACGCTCGACCTGCCGCGGCTGCGCGGCGGCCTGGAGGGCCTGCCGTGGGTGCGGCGCGCCGAACTGCGGCGCGAGTGGCCCGACCGGCTGCGCGTGCGCGTGCAGGAGCATGTGCCGCTGGCCCGCTGGAACGACACCGGCCTGGTCAACACGCAGGGCGAAGTCTTTACGGCCGGCATGCCCGCCGCCGCCGCCCTGCCGCTGTTCGCCGGGCCCGAGGGCATGGCCAAGGAAATGGCGATCCAGTTTGAGTTCTTCCAGCGCGCGCTGGCGAAGATCCAGCGCAGCCCGCGCGAGGTGCGCGTGTCCGCGCGGCGCGCCTGGCAGCTGAAGCTCGACGACGGCCTGGTGGTGGAAATCGGCCGCGAGAAGCTGGAGCCGCGGCTCGAACGCTTCGTCGCCGCCTACGACCGCACGCTGGGGCGCATGAACCGCCGGCTCGACAGCGTGGACTTGCGTTACAGCAACGGCTTCGCCGTGCGCGTGCCCGGGCTGAAACCGGATGCGCCGGCCGCCCCCAACCCTGCGAGGAGAGCCGGCTGATGGCCATGGCAAAACCCCGCGACCAGAAGAACCTCGTGGTCGGCCTCGACATCGGCACCTCGAAGATCGTCGCCATCGTCGCGGAACTGAAACCGGAGGGCGGCTTCGAGGTGATCGGCATGGGCAGCCATCCCTCGCGCGGCCTCAAGAAGGGCGTGGTCGTCAACATCGAGACCACGGTGGCGGCGATCCAGCGCGCGCTGGAGGAAGCCGAGCTGATGGCCGACCGCAAGATCCGCGAGGTCTACACCGGCATCGCGGGCAGCCACATCAGGAGCCTCAATTCCCACGGCATGGTGGCGATCAAGGACCGCGAGGTGTCGCTGCAGGACGTCGAGCGCGTGATCGAGACCGCCAAGGCGATCCCCATCCCGAACGACCAGCAGGTGCTGCACATCCTCAACCAGGAGTTCATCGTCGACGGCCAGGGCGACGTGCGCGAGCCGCTCGGCATGTCGGGCGTGCGGCTCGAAGCCAACGTGCACATCGTGACCGGCGCGGTGTCCGCCGCGCAGAACATCGGCAAGTGCGTGCGGCGCTGCGGGCTGGAAGTGCGCGACCTCATCCTGCAGCCGCTGGCGTCCGCCGCGGCCGTGGTGTCCGAGGACGAGAAGGACCTCGGCGTTTGTCTGGTCGACATCGGGGGCGGCACCACCGATCTCGCCGTGTTCACGCAGGGCGCGATCCGGCATACCGCGGTGATCCCGATCGCCGGCGACCAGATCACCAACGACATCGCGATGGCGCTGCGCACGCCGACCAAGGACGCCGAGGAGATCAAGCAGAAGTACGGCTGCGCGCTGCGCCAGCTCGCCGACCCGCACGAGATGGTGGAGGTGCCGGGCGTGGGCGACCGCGGGCCGCGCCAGCTGTCGCGGCAGACGCTGGCCGAGGTGATCGAGCCGCGCGTCGAAGAACTGTATTCGCTGGTGCAGGCCGAACTGCGCCGCAGCGGCCACGAGGATCTGCTGTCCTCCGGCGTCGTCATCACCGGCGGTTCGAGCGTCATGCAGGGCATGGTCGAGCTCGGCGAGGAGATCTTCCACATGCCGGTGCGCGTCGGCATGCCGCATTACGAGGGTGGACTGCGCGAAGTCGTGCGGCACCCACGTCATGCCACCGCGCTGGGCCTGATCCTGATCGGCCTGCAGCAGCAGCGGGCGGGCGGCGGCGCGCCGGGTGGCGTGCAGTCCTTCGCGCACGCCTTCGAACGCATGAAGCACTGGTTCAAGGGGAATTTCTGACCATGAAGTGTGATGACGGGTTCAGGGACGCGGGATGAGCAAGGGTTTTGCAGCACGGGTTTTCGGGTCTTTACGCATTAAACGACAGGAGGTACGGCATGTTTGAAATCGTCGAAGCACCCGCCCAAGAGGCGGTGATCAAGGTGATCGGGGTTGGCGGCTGTGGGGGCAACGCCGTCGATCACATGATCAGGCAGGGCGTGAAAGGCGTGGACTTCATCATCGCCAACACGGACATGCAGGCGTTGAAGCGCACGCAGGCCAAGACGCACCTGCAGCTGGGCCAGGCCATCACCAAGGGTCTGGGCGCGGGCGCGAATCCCGAGGTCGGCCGCCAGGCCGCGATCGAGGACCGCGAACGCATCGCCGAGATGATCGCGGGCTGCGACATGCTGTTCCTGACCGCCGGCATGGGCGGCGGGACCGGCACGGGCGCGGCGCCGGTGGTCGCCGAGGTCGCCAAGGAGCTGGGCATCCTCACCGTCGCGGTGGTGACCCGGCCCTTCGGCTTCGAGGGCAAGCGGCAGAAGATCGCGCAGGCGGGCATCGACGCGCTGTCGGAGTACGTCGATTCGCTGATCATCGTGCCCAACGACAAGCTGATGCAGGTGCTGGGCAACAAGGTCTCTCTGCAGGAGGCGTTCCGCGCCTCCAACGACGTGCTGCACGGCGCCGTCGCCGGCATCGCGGAGATCATCACCTGCCCGGGCGTGGTCAACCTCGACTTCGCCGACGTACGCACCGTGATGTCGGAAATGGGCATGGCCATGATGGGTTCGGCCAAGGCCGCTGGCACCGACCGCGCGCGGCTGGCGGCGGAACAGGCGGTCGCCTGCCCATTGCTGGAGGACATCGACATCTCCGACGCGCGCGGGGTGCTGATCAACCTTTCGGCCAGCGAAGCCAGCTTCCAGCTGCAGGAAGTCTACGACGTGATGGAATCGATCAAGGGCTGCGCGGCCGATTCGGCGCACGTGATCGTGGGTACCGTATTCGACGAGTCGCTCACCGACGAGATGCGGGTGACCGTGGTGGCGACCGGGCTGGGCAAGGCTGTGGCGCGCCGCGAACCGCGTCCGCTGACGGTGGTGCCGCAGGCGACCGGTACGGACGGCATGGTGGTGGGCGGCGACGTGAACTACGCCGAACTCGACCAGCCGGCCGTGATCCGGCATCGCCGGGCGACGGTGGAAGCCATGCAGAAACAGGGGGTGGAGACGCTCGACATTCCGGCGTTCCTGCGCAAGCAGGCCGACTAGCCGCTGTGGCGGCGGTCGGTTTGCAGCACTACAGTAGTCAGGAGCGATGCCCGCGGGACCCAGGGTTCGCGTGCTAAACTCTTCGCCCTAGTGAAAAGGAATATTCAGTCCGATCAATGGGTTGAATGATCTGAACGGTTTTTTTTGCAGACAGGAAGCATGAGGCAGCCAGCGTGATCCGCCAGCGGACATTGAAATCGGTCGTGCGCACCACCGGCATCGGTCTGCACTCGGGGCAGAAGGTTGAGCTGACCCTGCGCCCGGCGCCAGCCAACACCGGGGTGGCGTTCCGCCGCGTCGATCTCGACCCGCCGGTCGAGATCAAGGCCGATCCGCATCTGGTGACCGACACACGCCTGTGCTCTGCGCTGACCCGTGACGGGGTGCGGGTGTCGACCGTCGAGCACCTCATGTCCGCGCTGGCGGGCCTGGGGATCGACAACGTCTACGTCGATGTCACTGCCTCCGAGCTGCCGATCCTCGACGGTTCATCGGGGCCCTTCGTCTACCTGCTGCAGTCGGCCGGCCTCACGGAACAGCGCGCGCCCAAGAAGTTCATGCGAGTGACGCGCCCGGTCGAGGTCAGGAGCGGCGACAAGTGGGCGCGGCTCGAGCCCTTCGACGGTTTCCGGCTCACGTTTTCCATCGATTTCGACCACCCGGCCTTCGAGCGCACGGCGAGCGAGATCACGGTCGATTTCGCCACCACTTCCTACGTCAGGGAGATCAGCCGCGCGCGCACCTTCGGCTTCATGCAGGATGTCGAGGCGATGCGGTCCGCCGGGCTGGCGCTGGGCGGCAGCCTCGACAACGCGGTGGTGTTGGACGAGTTCCGGGTACTGAACAACGACGGACTCCGCTACGACGACGAGTTCGTCAAGCACAAGGCGCTGGACGCCATCGGCGATCTGTACCTCGTGGGCCATCCCCTGATCGGGGCCTATACCGCCCACAAGTCCGGGCACGCTCTGAACAACGAGCTGCTGCGGGCCTTGGTGGCTGAACAGTCGGCCTGGGAATTCGTCAGCTTCGACCGCACCGAGGACGCGCCCGCGTTCCTCGCCGCACAGGCCCTGCCCCTCGCGTACTAAGCGCGCGGTCGGCAGCCCGTGCTGTTCGTTTCCGCTGGCTAACGGTTAGGTTCCCCGGTCGCGTTCCGGCGCCGGTGTAGCGCCGCCCGGACCTGGTTCGGGGGCTGGTTCCTGGCCCGCCAGACGCTGCAGTGCTGCTCGCAAACCGGGGTCGGTTACCCGGCTCGCCAGATTCGATATTTCGCTGATGGTTCCTGTACTTAGCTGCGGTATTGGTTGCGGCGAGCGGGGCGCCTTCCGGTCGGCTTGAACTGCCACCCGAATTTCAGTAACCTGCCACCCGGACCTGCGGTAGGACGCCAACAACCTCGGGGCGAACTGTCTAAGCTTCGCCGCCACCGCAGTGTTTTCAGCCAAAAGGAAGAGGGTGCCCGCTCGCAAACGACTGGCCCTGACGGCCGAGCGGATCGCTGTGGGCAATACGCGGGAGGCAATCTCGGTCAGTTCCGCGAGGCGTTGCGCCTCGCGCGAGTAATCGCGCAGGCCGGCAGCGGCCTGCAGGATGCCGTTGACGCGCGACGGGGTCCTGAACGACATGGCGTCAATCAATGTTCGGTTGAACGGGCAGGAGGCGGTCGCATGAACGTCATTCTAGTATCCGGCCGGCTGGCGAAAGCCCATACGCTGACCATTACCGCGCCGCGGCTGGCGGCCGGGCTGGCCACGGTCCTGCTGGGTCTGATGCTGGTCGCCGGCGTGCTGCAGTATGTCGTGCTCCGCTATGCGTCGTCCCTCGACAGCCCCTTCCTGAACGGCCTGATCGTTTCCGCGAGCCGCGAGCAGAACGAAAAGTCGCAGACCTACCTGCGCGAAAACCTCAACGCGATGGCGACCAAGCTGGGCCAGATGCAGGCCCAGTTGCTGCGCCTCGACACGCTGGGCGAACGCCTGGCCAAGACCGCCGGCTTCAAGCCGCAGGATTTCCTGTTCGACCAAGAGCCCGCCCGCGGGGGTGCCGCTTCCACCCTCCCGAGTTACGATCTGTCGCTGTCCGACCTCTCCCGGCAGGTCGAAAATCTGGCCAGGCAGGTTGAGGACCGCAGCGAGAAGCTGGGCCTCCTCGACGCGCTGATCACCTTCGACACCGCGCGTAAGAAACTCACGCCTTCCATGCTGCCCGTCGACGGCGGCTGGTATTCCTCCAACTTCGGCTGGCGCATCGACCCCTTCAACGGGATGAAGGCCTTTCACGAGGGGGTGGACTTCATGGCGGAGACCGGCACGCCGATCTTCGCGGCCGCCGGCGGGGTGGTCATCGCGTCCGATTGGCACCCCCAGTATGGTAATATCGTAGAGGTTGATCACGGCAATGAACTCGTGACGCGTTACGCGCACGCATCGAAGCGCATGGTCAAGGTGGGGGATGTGGTACTGGCGGGCGCCAAGATCGGCGAAGTCGGCGCGACCGGCCGTGCGACCGGCAGTCACCTGCACTTCGAAGTCCGTCACCGCGGTGTGCCGCAGAATCCGGCGCGGTTTCTGCGTCTGCCTGGTTAGACAGCGCTTTTCGGTTTGGCCTCGGAGCGACATTGCGCGGGGCGGGAACGCGGCAACCGCATTTACAGCAGCGACGCGCGGACAGGCAGAGCGAAGGGGTGGGGTCTCCCACCCCTTTTTGCTTTTTACGAACCCAATGGCTATTCGTTTTGAACATCTTTAAGAAAGTTTTCGGCAGCCGCAACGACCGCTTGCTGCGCCGGTACGTCGGGCAGGTGCGCGCGGTCAACGCGCTGGAGCCCGTGATCGAGAAACTCACCGATGCCGAGTTGCGGGGGCGCACCGATGCGCTGCGCGCGCGCGCGCAGACCGAAACGCTCGACGCACTCTTGCCCGAGGCCTTCGCCCTGGTGCGCGAAGCCAGCAAGCGGACGCTCAACATGCGCCACTTCGACGTGCAGTTGCTGGGCGGTATCGCGCTCCACAACGGCAAGATCGCCGAGATGCGCACCGGCGAGGGCAAGACCCTGATGGCAACCCTGCCCGTGTACCTGAACGCGCTTTCGGGCAAGGGTGTGCACATCGTCACCGTCAACGACTACCTCGCCAGTCGCGACGCCGAGTGGATGGGCAAGATCTACCGCTTCCTCGGCATGTCCGTCGGGATCATCCTCTCGCAGCAGGAGACGGCCGACAAGAAGATCGCCTACGCGGCCGACATCACGTACGGCACGAACAACGAGTACGGTTTTGACTACCTGCGTGACAACATGGAGTACCAGCTGGCGGACCGGCGCCAACGCGGGCTGAACTACGCCATCGTCGACGAGGTTGACTCCATTTTGATCGACGAGGCGCGTACCCCGCTCATCATTTCCGGGCAGGCCGACGACAACACCGAGCTCTACATACGCGTGAACAAGGTGGTGCCCCGGCTGAAGCGCCAGGAGGGTGAGGAAACCGCCGGTGATTTCTGGGTGGACGAGAAGCAGCACCAGGTGCTGCTGTCGGAGGCGGGTCACGAGCATGCGGAAGCGCTGATGACCAGCGAAGGGCTGCTCGCGGAAGGCTCCAGCCTGTACGATCCGGCGAACATCATCCTGATGCACCATCTGAATGCCGCGTTGCGCGCGTACAGCCTGTTCCACCGCGACCAGCAGTACGTGGTGCAGAGCGGCGAGATCATGATCGTTGACGAATTCACCGGACGGCTGATGCCCGGGCGGCGCTGGTCCGACGGCCTGCACCAGGCGATCGAGGCCAAGGAAGGCGTGTCCATCCAGAAGGAGAACCAGACGCTCGCGTCGATCACCTTCCAGAACTACTTCCGCATGTACGGCAAGCTGGCGGGCATGACCGGGACCGCCGACACGGAGGCCTACGAGTTCCAGCAGATCTACGGGCTGGAAACCACGATCATCCCGACCCACAAGCCGATGATCCGCAAGGACATGAATGACCTGGTGTACCAGTCGACGCCGGAGCGCTATAAGGCGGTGATCGAGGACATCAAGGACTGCTATTCCCGCGGCCAGCCGGTGCTGGTGGGCACCACTTCGATCGAGAATTCCGAAGTAGTCTCCAAGCTGCTCGACCAGGAAAAGCTGCCGCACAACGTGCTGAACGCCAAGCAGCATGCCCGCGAGGCGGAGATCGTGATCCAGGCCGGCCGGCCGAAGGTGATCACCATCGCCACCAACATGGCGGGCCGCGGCACCGACATCGTGCTCGGCGGCAATCCCGAGCCCGAGGTGAACCGCATCCTCGCCGACGAGTCCCTCGACGCGGCGACGCGCGAGCGCCAGGTCGCGGATCTGCGGCACGCGTGGCAGAAACTGCACAACGAGGTCGTGCAGGCCGGCGGGCTGCACATCATCGGCACCGAACGCCATGAATCGCGGCGCATCGACAACCAGCTGCGCGGCCGTTCCGGCCGCCAGGGCGACCCGGGTTCCACCCGGTTCTACCTGTCGCTGGATGACGCGCTGATGCGCATTTTCGCGGGCGACCGCGTCAAGGCGATCATGCAACGGCTGAAAGTGCCGGAGGGCGAACCGATCGAGGCGGGCATCGTGAACCGCTCGATCGAAACCGCTCAGCGCAAGGTGGAAGCACGCAATTTCGACATCCGCAAGCAGCTCCTCGAGTACGACGACGTTGCCAACGACCAGCGCAAGGTGATCTACGAGCAGCGCAACGATCTGCTGCAGACCGAAGACGTGGCCGATACGATCAAGGCCATGCGGGAGGACGTGGTGAGCACGCTCGTGGCGCAGCACATCCCGCCGGACAGCATGGAGGAGCAGTGGGATCCGCCGGGGCTGGAAAAGGCGCTGGTCGCCGAGGTGCAGCTCGAGGTGCCGGTGCAGGGCTGGCTTGAGGCCGAGCCCAACTTGGAGGCGTCTGAACTGCGCGACCGTATCGTGGCGGCCGCCAACCAGCGCTACGAAGAGAAAGTGGCGCCGGTCGAAGCGAAAGCCATGCGCCACTACGAACGCGCCATCATGCTGCAGGCCCTGGACACGCACTGGCGCGAGCATCTGTCGCATCTCGATCATCTGCGGCAGGGCATCCACCTGCGTGGTTACGCGCAGAAGAATCCGAAGCAGGAGTACAAGAGCGAGGCCTTCGAGCTGTTCTCCGGCATGCTGGACCAGGTCAAGAGCGAGGTGACCCGCATCCTGATGACGGTGCATGTGAAAAGCACCGATGAGCTGCAGAAGGTCGAGGAGCCGACGGCGCCCGTCAACATTCAGTACCAGCACGCCGAGTTTCCGGCGGAGGCCGCATTGGCGGCGGCGGATCCCGCGGAAGCGGCTCTACCCGTCGAAGGCGGCGCTTTCGACGGGGCCGCGGACGACGCGCAGCGCCCCTTCGTACGGCCGGGCCAGAAAGTCGGGCGCAACGATCCCTGTCCCTGCGGCTCGGGCAAGAAGTACAAGAACTGCCACGGCCGTCTGACCTGACCACCCGCGTTTTCCGGTTCCCGTGGCCGTCAACCTGAATCCCCCGGACCCCGCCCGCCTGACGCCGATCGCTGGCGTCGAGCTCGGTTTCGCTGAAGCGGGCATCCGCAAGGCGGGGCGCCGCGATCTCATGCTCATGGCCTTCGCGGAAGGCACGCGGGTGGCAGGCGTGTTCACGCAGAACAGCTTCGCCGCCGCGCCGGTGCAGGTCTGCCGGGCGCATCTGGCGGCCGGTACGCCCATCCGCGCGCTGATCGTCAATGCCGGCAACGCCAACTGCGGCACCGGCGCCGCCGGGCTGGCTGCGGCGCAGCGCAGTTGCGCCGCAGTGGCGCGCACGCTGGGCTGCACGGCGGGCGAAGTGCTGCCATTTTCCACCGGCGTCATTCTCGAGCATTTGCCGGTCGATCGCATCGAGGCTGCGCTGCCGCGTTGCAAAGATAGCCTGGCCGCCGCGCACTGGGCGGACGCCGCATCCGCCATCATGACCACGGACACCGTGCCCAAAGCGCATTCGGCGCGCGCCGAAATCGACGGCCGTGCCGTGCACGTCACGGGCATCGCCAAGGGCGTGGGCATGCTGCAGCCGAACATGGCGACGATGCTGGCTTTCATCGCTACCGACGCCGCGGTCGCGCCCGCACTGCTGCAGAGGCTGGTGAAGGAGGTCGCGGACGCTTCCTTCAACCGCGTGACGGTGGATGGCGACACCTCGACCAACGACTCCTTCATCCTGATCGCGACGGGGCGCGCCGGCAATCCCGAGATCAGCGCTGCCGGGCCCGCATACGCCACGTTGCGCACCGCGGTGCTGGCGGTGGCGGTTACTCTCGCGCAGGCGATTGCGCGCGACGGCGAAGGCGCGACCAAGTTCATCACCATCCGCGTCGGCGGCGCGGCGGACGGCGCGGAAGCCGTGCGCGTGGCCAAGACGATCGCGCACTCACCGCTGGTCAAGACCGCCTTCTTCGCCTCCGATCCCAATCTGGGCCGGCTGATCATGGCCATCGGCAACGCGGGCGTGGCGAACCTCGACACCCGCCGCATCGACATCTGGCTGGGCGACGTGCGGGTGCTCGCGGGAGGCGGCCGCGACCCGGCGTACCGCGAGGAAGACGGCGCGCGCGTCATGCAGCCGCCGGAGATCGAGGTGCGCGTCGCGCTCGGCCGTGGCGAGGCCGAGGCCACCGTATGGACCTGCGACTATTCCTACGACTACGTGAAGATCAACGCGGAGTACCGTACGTAAATGCGTAACGTGAAAGGCGAAGCCAAAGACCCGTTGGGACGCTTGCTCGAACGCGCCGAACGCGTGCTCGACCGCGTCGAGGCCGCGCTGCCAGCGGCGCCGGCAGCCACCGACTGGAAAGCGTCAATCGCATTTCGCTGGCGCAAGCGCGGCGGGCGCGGCTGGCTCGAACCGGTGCGGCATGTGCATGCCATCGCGCTCGATGACCTGCGCGGCGTCGAACCCCAGAAGAAAACCGTCGAGCAGAACACCCGCCAGTTCGTCGAGGGGCTGCCCGCCAACAACGTATTGCTGACGGGCGCGCGCGGCACCGGAAAATCCTCGCTGGTGAAAGCGCTGCTGAACAAATACTCGGGCCGGGGCCTGCGCGTCATTGAAGTCGAGAAGCAGGACCTGACCGACCTCGCCGACATTGTGGAACTGATCGAGTCGCGGCCCGAGCGCTTCATCCTGTTCTGCGACGACCTGTCCTTCGAGGCCGATGAACCCGGCTACAAGGCACTGAAGGTGGTGCTCGACGGTTCCGTTGCCGCGGCGTCCGAGAACTGCCTGATCTACGCCACGTCCAACCGGCGACACCTGATGCCGGAGTTCATGTCCGAGAACCTCGAGTTCAAGTACGTGGACGACGAGATCCATCCGGGCGAGACCTCGGAAGAGAAAGTTTCGCTGTCCGAGCGCTTCGGCGTCTGGGTGTCGTTCTACCCTTTCGACCAGGAAGAGTATCTGGCGATCGTCGCGCGCTGGCTCCAGCACTTCCGCGTGACGGACGCGAAGGGCGCGACGGGCGAACCGGTGCGCCACGCGGCGCTGCAATGGGCCCTCCAGCGCGGCTCACGCAGCGGACGCGTGGCCTGGCAGTTCGCGCGCGACTGGGCCGGCCGGCACAAGGCTAAAGGCAAAGGATGAAGGATGAGGGTTACAGCCCGATGCTGTTCCTTTATCCTTCATCCCTGATGTTCGTCGAGGTCGCCGCCGGTGTCATCCTCCGACCCGACGGCCAGTTTCTCCTCGCGCAACGCCCCGCCGGCAAGGCCTACGCCGGCTACTGGGAATTCCCGGGGGGCAAGATCGAGGCCGGTGAAACCGTGGCCGTGGCCCTGGCCCGCGAGCTGCATGAAGAGCTGGGGCTCGATGCCCATACCATCCATCCCTGGCTCACCCGCGAATATCACTACCCGCATGCTTCGGTGCGCTTGCACTTCTGCCGCGTCACTGGATGGCGCGGCGAACCGCAGGGGCGCGAAGGGCAGGCCTTTGCGTGGCAACGGCCCGACCAGTTGACCGTGACGCCGATGTTGCCCGCCAACGGACCCATCCTGCGTTCGCTGGCATTGCCCCCTGAGTACGCTCTGACGAACCTGGCTGGACTGGGTGAATCCCGGTTCTTCACGGCGCTCGACCGCGCGCTCGCGCGCGGCCTGCGCCTTGTGCAGGTGCGCGAACCTTCACTCACGGGCGACGCGCTCGAGCCGTTCGCGCGAGCGGTGGTCGCGCGGGTACATGCAGCGGGCGGGCGGGTGCTGCTGAACGGTTCACCGGAGACGGCACAGGCGGCTGGCGCGGATGGCGTGCATCTCACGGCGGCGTGCCTGATGGCCGCCGCAGCGCGACCCGCGGACTTCGAACTCTGCGCGGCGTCCTGCCACGATGAGCGCGAACTGGCGCGGGCCGCCGCGCTCGATCTCGATTTCGCAGTACTCGGTCCGGTGCTGCCGACACCCACGCACCCGGGTCAAGCGGGCCTCGGCTGGGGGCGCTTCACGGCTTTGAAGACGGGCGGTTCGCTGCCGGTCTACGCCATCGGCGGTCTTGCGGTCGGGGATGGCGAAGCGGCGCGGGCGGCGGGCGCGCACGGCATCGCCATGCTGCGCGGACCGTGGCAGGAAACCTGAATACGCGGCGGATCAGTGCCCGGAAGCGTCCGGCGGGTCCTCGGCCCCGAAATTTTCATCGAGAGTGTCGTCGAGTTCCTGCGCCGGGATGCGATAGGCCCCGGACGCCCATGCGCCCACGTCGACCAGTTTGCAGCGTTCGGAACAGAAGGGTCGCCAGCGTTGCGCCGGACTCCATTCCACCGGCTGTCCGCAACGCGGGCAATTGACCGTGAGCACGCGCGCGCCACCTACAGATTGCAGAAGGTGAGCTCGAAGTCGACCGCGCCCTCGTAGGTCTTGGGACGGGCGTTGCCTTCCTGGGTGGTGTAGCGGATGTTCAGCGCGTACTTGTTGGCGCTGACTTCGGGGACGCAGGCGTAATCGCGCGAGAGGCGGATGCGCAGCATCTGCGCGACCCGGCCGGCCATCATCTGCTGGTAGACGCCCTGTTCCGCGCGCTCGTTGGTCGTGCGCCCGCTCTCGCGCAGGATGCGCAGCACGATGGCGATGCCGTCGCGGATCGGCAGGAAGGACGTGATCCAGCCTTCAAGGTCGCGCCGTCGGCCATCGACGCCGGTGTTGAGCCAGTAGTGGTACGAAGGCAGGTCGAACTCGCAGACGCCGCCGGGGATGCCGGTGCGCTGCTTGATGCTCATCAGCCATTCGTTCTCGCGCAGTTCCTGCCCGGCCTTGCCGGAAACCTGGAAGAGCTTGGACGAGACCCGATCGATCTCCCACACCACCTTGTCGAGTGCTTCTTCGGAGACTTCGGGGTTGTCGCGCAGGGCTTCCAGCGTCTGCTTCTGGCGCTCGAGTTCCTGCAGCAGGTCGGACTTGAGGTCCGCGCGGCCCGAGACTTCGAGAATCTCGAACAGGTTGATGAGGGCGACGTGGTGTTCGTGCGGGTCGTCGCGGCCCATGAAGTAGTGGGTGCGTTCGAACAGGTCTTCCAGGCGCAGCAGGGTGCGGATGCGCTCGGACAGTGGGTATTCGTAGCTAATCACGGCGCGCGGACTCTATACGTGACGGCTGGGCGAGTGGCCGGAGTGAGTAGGGGCGTGATGACGTGTAGGCGTGTAGGCGCGTCGGCTCAGGCGGCTCGAAAGCCGGGCCAGAATGCCCCAAAACCCGAAAAAAATAAAGGGGTTAACGCGGCTTTTTCGCGTGCGCAAGCGTGCGGTAGCGGGCATCCAGCGCGCCCACCTGCGGCACCAGCGCTTCGCGCGGGCCGTCGTTGGTGATGAGGTCATCGGCCATGGCGAGGCGCGCCTCGCGGCTCGCTTGCGTCGCCATGATGGCCCGCACCTCCGGCTCGGTGAGCCCGCTGCGCTGCACCACCCGCGCGACCTGCAGCGCTTCCGGGCAATCGACCACCAGGATGCGGTCGGCTTGCTGCGCGTAGGCGCCGTCGGGCGCCAGCAGCGGCACGACCAGCAGAACATAGGGTGCCGCCGTTTCCGCCGCGGCGCGGGCCAGGGCCTCCGCGCGGATCATGGGATGCAGGATCGCCTCGAGGCGGGCTTTCGCCGCGGGGTCCCCGAACGCACGCTCGCGCATCATCCGGCGGTCCAGCGCCCCGTCGGGCCCCAGGCAGTCCGCGCCGAAGGCCTTCGCCAGCGCACGGCTGCCGGGCGCGCCGGGTCCGGTGAGCGCGTGGGCAATGACATCCGTGTCCACGATCGCGGCGCCGCGCGCGCCGAACAGGTCGGCGACCGCCGATTTGCCGCTGCCGATGCCGCCGGTGAGCGCGACCGTGAACGGCATGCGGGCGCTATAACGCGTCGAGGTAGTAGCGCGTGATCGCGTCGCCCCAGAACAGCGCGATCAGGGCGGCCACCACGAGGTAAGGCCCGAAGGGCAGCGGTGTGTCGCGCCCGCGCCGGCTGACCGCGAGCAACGTGATGCCGATCACCGCGCCCACGAGCGACGACAGCAGGATTACCGTCGGCAACGCCTGCCAGCCCAGCCATGCGCCGATGGCGGCCAGCAGCTTGAAGTCGCCGTAGCCCATGCCTTCCTTGCCGGTGGCCCACTTGAACAGCCAGTAGACCGTCCACAGCGTGAGGTAGCCCGCCACGGCGCCCAGCACTGCCGAGGGCAGTTCGGTGAACAGGCCGAACAGGTTGACGAGCAACCCGGCCCAGGCCAGAGGCAGCGTGATGTTGTCGGGCAGGTAGAAGGTATCGAGATCGATGCAGGCAAGCGCGACGAGTGCCCATACGAACAGCAGTCCGGCAAAAGCTTTGGCCGTGAACCCGAAACGCCAGGCCACGTAGGCCGACAGCAGGGCGGTCGCGAGTTCCACGAGCGGGTAACGCGCGGAGATGCGCGCCGCGCAGGCCGAACACTTGCCGCGCAGGATCAACCAGGACAGCACCGGGACGTTCTCAAGTGCGGTGATACGATGGCCGCAGGCCGGGCAGGCCGAGCGCGGCGTCACCAGGTTGTAGACCGCTTGCTCTGCGGTGGTCGGCGCGGCGCCGCTCAGGTCGGCGCATTCCGCCCGCCATTCCCGCTCCAGCATCTTCGGCAGACGGTGGATGACGACATTCAGGAAGCTGCCGATGGCGAGGCTGAAGACGAACACCGCGCCCGTCCACAGCAGGGGCGAGGCGTGCAGCGCTTGGAAGAACGACATCAGCGAAAGACAGTGAACAGGAGGCGCACGGGTGAAGCGCCGGAGCTGCGGTTACGCCGCACGCTTTTCGCTAGACCGCCTGGCCCATCTTGAAGATCGGCAGATACATCGCGACGACCATGCCACCGATGAGCGTGCCCAGCACGACCATGATGACGGGTTCCATCAGGCTGGAGAGCGCATCCACGGCATCGTCCACTTCCTGCTCGTAAAAGTCGGCGACTTTGGACAGCATGCCGTCGAGCGAACCCGCTTCCTCGCCGATGGCCACCATCTGCAGCACCATGTTGGGAAAGACTTCCGCGTTCTGCATGGCCACGGTCAGGCTCGAGCCGGTGGAGACTTCGCCCTGAATCTTCTTGGTGGCCCTGGCATACTCGTAGTTGCCGGAGGCGCCGGCCACCGAATCCAGCGCTTCCACCAGCGGCACACCGGCGGCAAACATGGTCGCGAGCGTGCGCGTCCAGCGTGCGATCGATGATTTGCGCACGAGGTCGCCGAAAACCGGCGCGCGCAGCAGCGCAAGGTCCATCGCGTTCTGCATCTTGACCGAGCGCTTCCACATATAAAAGAACGCCCAGATGCTGCCGCCGACGATGCCGAAGATCGCGTACCAGTACTTGACGAAGAAGTCCGAGATCGCCATTACGATCAGGGTGGGGGCGGGCAGGTCCGCGCCGAAGCTCGCGAACACCGTCTTGAACGCCGGGATCACGAAGATCATGATGATCGCGGTGATGATGAAGGCGACCGCGATGATGGCGATCGGGTAGAACAGGGCGGATTTGATCTTGCCCTTGATCGCGATGATCTTTTCCTTGTACGTCGCGAGCCGGTCGAGCAGGCTGTCGAGAATGCCGGCCTGTTCACCGGCGCCCACCAGGTTGACGAACAGGGGGTCGAAGTAGAGCGGGAATTTCTGGAACGCCTGCTTGAGCGAGGAACCCGTCTCGATGTCGGTCTTGATGTCGAGCAGCAGCTTCTGCACGCGCGCATTGCTGTGACCCTTGCCGACGATCTCGAAAGCCTGCAGCAGCGGCACGCCGGCCTTCATCATGGTGGCGAGCTGGCGGGTGAAGAAGGTGATGTCCTTGTCGGTGATCGAACTGCCGCCGCTCAGCTTCTGCTTCTTGACCTTGACGACCTTGATGCCCTGGCGGCGCAGCGTCGCGTTGACGACCGCCTCGCCGCCGGCCTTCATTTCGCCGCGCAGCGTCTTGCCGGCCTTGTCGGTGCCGATCCATTGATAGACGGCGTCCTTGACCCCGCCTTTTGTCGCCGTCGCTGTCGCCATCGCGTTCCCTTTACCCCGTTCCTTGCCGCGCGATTTGCCGCTGATGAAAGCGGTTATTTCAATCGAACCAAAAGCTTAGGCCGTTAACTTGGAGTTATGATGCACTTTGGCCCCCGGTTTGTAAAGGCAGGATGGTGCGCTATTCCGCGGCCGGAGGCGGCGATGCGGCCGGGGGCAGCAGTCGGACGACTTTGACGGCCCGGCCCTGGGTCTGAACGATCTCCAGGGTGTGGCCAGCCACCCGCAGGCTGACGTCCGGCGCGGGGATGTCCTGCAGGTGTTCCACGATCAGCCCGTTCAGGGTTTTCGGCCCGTCCAGCGGAAACTGGCAGCCGAGCTTGCGATTGAGCTCCCGCAGCAGGGTGCCCCCTTCCACGAGGTAGCTGCCGTCGGGTTGCGGCGAGAAGGCGCCCTGCCGCAGCGGCGACTGGGTGGTGAACTCGCCGGCGATTTCCTCGAGGATGTCCTCGACCGTGACGAGCCCCTGCAACTCGCCGTACTCGTCCACCACGAAGCCCAGCCGGTCGCCGCTCGCCTGGAACTGCTGTAACTGCGAGAACAGCGCCGTGGCGGACGGGATGAAGTAGGGCTCGCGCATGATCGTGCGCAGTTCGTCGGCGTCGATGCGGCCGTCCTGCGCGATATTGAACACGTTGCGGGTATGGATCACGCCGACCACGTTGTCCGGCGAACCGTCGAACACCGCGAGCTGCCGGTGATGCGCGGTGGCGATCTGCCGGTGCAGTTCGGCCGGGTCGGCGCGCATGTCCACCGCCTCGATCTGGATGCGCGGAATCATCACGTCGTCGACCGTGATCGATTCCAGGTCGAACAGGTTCAGGAGGATGGAGACGTGTTTCTTGGGCATGAAGTTCGCGGACTCCAGCACGATCGTCCGCAGTTCGGCGGGCGACAGCGGCTGCGGCGCCGCGTCTTCCTTGATCCGCAGAAGCTTCAGCAGCGGCCGCAGCACGGCGTCGGTGGACACCGAGAGCAGGCTCACGAAGGGTGCCGAGACAACCGCCAGCACCCGCATCGGCCACGCGACCAGCCGGGCGATGCTGTCGGCGCTGTACTGGCCGAGCCGCTTGGGCACGATCTCGCCGAGCACGATCGACACGTAGGTGATCGAGACCACCACGATGCCCGTCGACATGATGCTGCTGGTCCGTTGTTCCAGTCCGGAGGACACGAACCAGTCTGCCAGCGGCGCGGCCAACACCGCCTCGCCATAGATGCCGTTCAGCAGGCCGATCGAGGTGATCCCGATCTGGATCGTCGACAGAAAGCGCGTCGGGTCCTCGCCGAGCCGGACGGCCGCCGCCGCGAGCCTGTCGCCCCCCTGGGCCAGCGCCGCGAGGCGCGATTTGCGCGCGGTGAGCAGCGCCACCTCCGACATGGCGAACACGCCGTTCAGCAGGATCAGGCAGACGAGTATCAGCACTTCCATGGAGGCACCTCAGCGGTCGTTTCCTCGGGCGGCCGTAGCCGCCGCGGGCCTGCGGATCAGCCGCGGCCGAGGATCACTTCCAGAACAAACTTGCTGCCGACGTAGGCGAGTACGAGGAGCAGGAAACCGGCGAGCGTCCAGCGCGTGGCGACGCGGCCGCGCCAGCCGCGTAGCGCGCGACCAGCCAGCAGCAGGCCGAAAATCACCCAGGACGCGATGCCGAACACCGTCTTGTGGTTGAAGCGCAGCGGCTTGCCGAACACTTCTTCCGAAAACAGGATCCCGCTGGCGAGCGCCAGCGTGAGCAGCACGAAGCCGGCGCCGATGATCCGGAACAGCATCTGTTCCATGGCGAGCAGCGGCGGCAGGTGCTGCAGCGGCGCGGGCAACGCGCCCGCGCGCAGCCGGCGCTCGATGTAGGCCATCAGCAGCACGTGCAGGGAGGCGATCGTGAAGAGGCTGTAGGCCAGCATCGCCACCACGAAGTGCGCGGTGAAGGCCGGCATGCCGGTGTAAGCGACGGCCGGCGAACCGGGCAGCGCGAGCGGCAGCAGCGCCGCGAGGGCGACCCCCGGGATCACCAGCGCCTGCAGGCCTTCCAGCGGATAGAAGAAATCGCCGATCCAGTAGACGGCCAGCGTCAGCCAGGCGATCAGCGAAATCGCGTCGCCCACGCCGAGGTGCAGCGTGCCGCCGGCAAAGATCGTCGCGTACAGGAGCTCCGCGTGCAGGGCGAGCGGCACGGCCAGCGCCAGGCGTTCCCACCCGGGCGAGGCGGCCGTGGTGGCCGTGCCCCAGCGCGTGCGCCAGAAATACAGCGCCAGCACGCCGTAGAGAGCCGCGGTGATCAGGTGCAGTAATATGCGCAGTTCGTAATCCACGAACACCAGTTTACCGCACGCGTGCGACGCCTCCCCGGTGCGCGCCGCCGCCAATAACGATGCTAGACAACCTGACACAACGGCTCTCCAGGGTCATCAAGACGCTGCGCGGCGAAGCGCGGCTGACGGAGGACAACATCCAGGACGCGCTGCGCGAAGTGCGCATGGCGCTGCTGGAGGCCGACGTCGCGCTGCCGGTGGTGCGCGACTTCATCGCCGCGGTGCGCACGCAGGCGCTCGGCGAGGCCGTCATCGGCAGCCTCACGCCGGGCCAGGCCCTGGTCGGCGTGGTTAACCGCGAACTCACGCGGATGATGGGGGAGCGCAACGACGCCCTGAACCTCGCCGCGACCCCGCCCGTGGTCATCCTGATGGCGGGCCTGCAGGGCTCCGGCAAGACCACCACCAGCGGCAAACTGGCGAAACTGCTCAAGGAGCAGCACCGAAAGAAAGTGCTGCTCGTGTCCTGCGACGTCTACCGGCCCGCGGCGATCGAGCAACTAAAGACCCTCGCGTCGCAGGTCGAGGTCGATTGGCTGCCGTCCACCGCCGACGAGAAGCCGCAGGACATCGCCGCGCGTGCGCTCCAGTACGCCCGCACGCATTTCCACGACGTGCTGATCGTCGACACCGCGGGCCGGCTCGCGATCGACGAAGCACTGATGCGCGAGATCCGCGACCTGCACGCTGCGTTAAACCCGGTGGAGACGCTGTTCGTGGTGGATGCGATGCAGGGGCAGGACGCGGTCAACGTCGCCAAGACCTTCAACGAGGCCCTGCCGCTGACCGGCGTGGTGCTGACCAAGCTCGACGGCGACGCGCGCGGCGGCGCCGCGCTGTCGGTGCGCAGCGTGACCGGCAAGCCGATCAAGTTCGTCGGTGTCGGGGAAAAATTGACGGGATTGGAGGCTTTCCATCCCGATCGCCTGGCCTCGCGCATCCTCGGCATGGGCGATGTGCTGTCGCTGATCGAAGACGCGCAGCGCAACGTCGATCACGCCGAGGCCGAGAAATTCGCGAAGAAGGTGAAGGCCGGCAAGGGCTTCGATCTTGAAGACTTCAAGATGCAGATCCTGCAGATGAAAAAGATGGGCGGCGTCTCCGCCATGCTGGACAAGCTGCCCGCGCAGCTCGCCGGCATGGCGCAGAACTCGCAGGTGGATGACCAGCAGGTGCGCCGCATCGAGGGCATCATCAATTCGATGACGCCGACCGAGCGCGCGAAACCGGAACTCCTCAAGGCCTCGCGCAAGCGCCGCATCGCGGCGGGTGCGGGGGTGTCGGTGCAGGAAGTGAACCGCCTGCTCAACCAGTTCGAGCAGACCCAGAAGATGATGAAGATGATGGCCAAGGGCGGCATGGCCAAGATGATGCGCGGCATGAAGGGGATGTTCCCGGGGCGCTGATCGTTCCGGGCGTCCGTTCGGTAAAACAAGGACTTAGGCCGATCCGCCGGCCCGGAGCTGCGGCCCCGAAAATGCGCCAAATCCTTGCTAGGACGGGGAAAATTCCGTAGAATCCGCGCCTTTCCGATTTCGGGCGGGACGGTTATGGTTGTGATTCGACTGGCACGCGGCGGCGCCAAAAAGCGGCCGTTCTTCAACATGGTGGTCGCCGAGCACACGAAGGCGCGTGACGGCCGTTTCATCGAGCGCGTCGGGTTCTACAACCCCTCGGCGCCGGCGGGCAAGGAATCGCTCCGCATCGCGATGGACCGCGTCACCTACTGGCGGGGCAAGGGTGCGACGCTCAGCGACACCGCACAGCGGCTCGTCAAGCAGCATCAGCGCGCCGCCAAGAAAGCCGCCTGATCCGTTGATTCCGATGGGGCGCATCGCCGCCCCGTTCGGTGTACGTGGGTGGGTCAAGGTTTACCCGTATACCGAACGAAGCGCGAGCCTCCTCGAGTATCCCCGCTGGTGGCTGGGCCGGCCGGACGGCGCGGCCGCCTGGCGGGAAGCGACCATCGAGGCCAGCGAAGTGCATGCGACCGGGCTGGCGGTGAAGTTCGCGGGTTGCGATGACCGCAATCAGGCCGCCGCGATGTGCGGCCAGGAAGTGGCGGTGGAGCGCGCGGCGCTGCCGGCCGCCGGCGAGAACGAATATTACTGGGCCGATCTGATCGGCCTGGACGTGGTGAACGTGCAGGGCGCGGCGTTCGGGCAGGTGCGGGAAGTGCTGCGCACCGGCGCCAACGATGTGCTGGTGGTGAAGGGCGCGCGGGAGCGCTTGATCCCGTTCATCGCCGACGTCATCCGCACGGTGGATGCCCCCGCACGCTTGATCACGGTGGACTGGGGCGAGGACTGGTGATGGCGTCGGCGCTGCAGTTCGACGTGATCACGCTGTTCCCGCGCATGATCGAGGCGGTGGTGGCCGAGGGCATCACCGCGCGGGCACGGGAGCGCAAGCTCCTTGAGCTGGTGGCGTGGAATCCGCGCGATTTCGCCGCCAACGCGTACCGCACGGTGGACGACCGGCCTTACGGCGGCGGCCCCGGAATGGTGATGATGGCCGAGCCGCTGGAGAAAGCCATTGGCGCGGCACGGCAGCGGCAGGCGAGCTGCGGGGTGGCACGCTCGCACGTGGTGCACCTGTCGCCGCAGGGCCGGCGGCTGACGCATGCGGTGGTGATGGAACTGAAGGCCCGCTCCGGGATCGTGCTGGTGGCGGGACGCTACGAAGGCGTGGACGAACGCGCGATCGAACGGGTGGTGGACGACGAAGTCTCGATCGGGGACTACGTGCTGTCCGGCGGTGAACTGGCGGCGATGGTGGTGATCGATGCGATCGCGCGCCAGCTGCCGGGGGCCCTGGGCGACGGCCAGTCCGCAGAGCAGGACTCGTTCGTGGACGGGCTGCTGGATTGCCCGCACTACACGCGGCCCGAGGTGTACGCGGGCGTGCCGGTGCCGGCGGTGCTGCTGTCGGGCAATCATGCCGACATCGCGCGCTGGCGGCTGAAGCAGTCGCTGGGGCGTACCTGGCGGCGGCGGCCGGAGTTGTTGCAGGAACGGAAATTGAGCGCGGACGAGCGCAAGCTGCTCGACGAGTACCAGATGGAACAGTCAGAACGGAAAGAACCAGAACCTGCGGCAGCGCAAGGAGCCAAGTCATGAACGTCATCGAACAACTCGAACAACTCGAGATCCAGCGTCTGGGCAAAAAGATTCCCTCTTTCCGTCCGGGCGACACCGTGATCGTCAACGTCAACGTCGTCGAAGGCGAGCGCAAGCGCGCCCAGGCCTTTGAGGGCGTGGTGATCGCCAAGCGCAACCGCGGCCTCAATTCCGCGTTCACCGTGCGCAAGATTTCCTCGGGCGAGGGCGTCGAGCGCACCTTCCAGACCTACTCGCCGCTGATCGCGTCGATCGAGGTCAAGCGCAAAGGCGATGTCAGCCGGGCCAAGCTGTATTACCTGCGCGGCCTTACCGGCAAGTCGGCCCGCATCAAGGAGCGCCTGGATGTCGAGGTGCTGGCGCCGGAAGCGGTCGCTGCGCCGGTGGCGGAACCTGCCGCAGAAGGCGCGGTGGCGGCGGAACCAAAAGTCGTGAAACCGAAGAAGCCGCGCAAGCCCAAGGCCGCCAAAGGCAAGGCGGCGGCCAAGGCGAAGTAGTCCGCCGGCAGCGGCAGCGATGGTCATGCACAAAAAGGCGGCGCTGCCGCCTTTTTTGTTGGCCGCGCGCTACGCGGGCGCGGTGTTGCTGGCCGCTGCGGCTGCGGTGGCGGGGGCGCAATCGACCGCGCCCGCCAACCCCGATCTGGAGGGTGCACGCGCGCTCGTGCGCGAAGGCGCGCGCGAACTGGCGCTGACACGCATCGAAGCCCTGCAGCCTGCGGACAGCACGGCCGCGCGCTGGGCCGACTGGGAAAACCTCCGCTGCGGAGTCCTCTCCGCGCTGGGTCGTCATGAAGAACTGCTCAAGCACGCCGGTACACTGCCGCCGCGCATCCCCGACCGCCAGTGGCGCGCCTGTTTCGCAGCCGCCGCAAAGAGCGCGCTGGCCACCGGCGATTCCGCGCTCGCCCGCGCGTATCTCGCCCGCCTGTTCTGGCACACCGAAGCGCCGGCCGCCGCCGCGGATACGCGCGAAGCGCGGCTCGCCGTCATCGAGTCCTACCTCGCCGACCAGCAGCCGGACGATGCCTACCGCCTGATGCTGCGCTACCAGCAGGACTACACGCCGATCGGCGAAGCGGTGGCGGTGCGCTTCACCGATGCGCTGCTCGCGGCCGGCCGCGAGACGGATGCGGTCAACTGGTTCGCGCAGCTGCCCGATGATGCGCCGGCGCGGCTGCGCATGCGCCTGCGCATGGGCCTCGCCACGCCCGAGCAGACGATCGCACAGGCGCGCGCGCTGGCGGCGAAGCAGCCCGCGGTCGAGGGCTACTGGGTCACGCTGGGCGAAGCGGCCGCGCTGCAGAAGAATCGCGCGCTGGAGGTCGAGGCGCTCGAGCGCGCGCTGGATGCAGCGGACGCGCGCGAGCCGGCGCGCCTCGCGCGCCTTGGCGACGCCTTGTGGAAACAGTACGCGGATCTCGCCACCGAAGCCGCCAACCGGGCCGGTCTGCTGAAGGGCGACGACGCACGCTGGTCCGACTACGCGGCGCGGCGCTTCAGCCCGGAACCGGCCGTCGCGCGCGCGCTGTTCGCGCAGCTCGCACGCACGTCGGCTTCACGCGAGACGCGTTTCACCGCGCAGCTTCAACTCGTCACCTCGCTTGCGGAGCAGAATCTGGGACGGACCGCGCTGCGCCTCTTTGCGGATTCGCGGGCGTTTCCGCTCGCCGATCTCGACCCGCAGGTGCGCTACCAGCTCGCCCGCGTCGCCGCCGCCAATGGCCGTGCTGCGCTCGCGGCGCAGTTGATCGAGGCGTTGCCGCCGCCCCCGGCCGTCAGCGCGGAGGAGTGGCAGTTGAGCCTCGCCAGCGTGCACCTGAAGGCGGGCAACGCCGAGCGTGCGGCCGCCGAACTGCAGAAGTTCGCGGCGGGCCGCGCCGCCTTGCCGCCGTCGCTCGTCACGCGCGCGGCGGCGCTGGCGTCCGAACTCGCCGAGGCCGGGCAGGCGAAAGCGGCCGTCGAGTCGCTGCGCGCACTGGCCCCGCGTGCCGAGGGCGCGGTGCGGCGCGACGTACTGATCGCGCAGGCGCGTGCAGCCGAGGCGGCTGCGGACTACAGCGGCGCGGCGGCGGCCTGGCTGGATGCCGCCTTCATCGCGGCGCCGCCGGCCAATGACGCGCCCGGGCTGCGCCTTCGTGCCGCGCAGGCGCTCGCGCGCGCGGGCCTGAAGGAAGACGCCCGCGCGCAGTACGAGTGGCTGCTGAAGAACGGCAAGGACGCGGCGACGCTGGACGCGGCGCGGCGGGAACTGCAGAAACTCTAAGCGGTGCTTATTCCGGCTTGACGCCGACCGCCTTCACGATCTTGCCCCACTTCGCGCTTTCCGACTTGATGGTGGCGCCGAATTCCTCGGGCGTGCTGCCGGCCGCTTCCGCGCCGCTGTCCAGCATCCGCTGCCGGACGTCCGGCAGCTTGATGATCTGCATGACGTCGTCGTTTACCTTGACGACGATCTCCTTGCGCACGCCCTTGGGTGCGAGGATGCCGAGCCAGTTGATCACTTCGAAGCCCGGCAGGCCCGATTCCGCCATCGTCGGTAGTTCAGGCACCGTAGGCGAGCGCTTCAGTCCGGTCACGGCGATCGCCCGCAGCTTGCCGGCGCGCGCCTGCGGCAGCGCCGAGGTCAGGCTGTCCCACATGAGGCTCACCTGGCCGGACAGGAGATCGGTCATTGCCGGTGCGCTGCCCTTGTAAGGAATGTGCGCGATGTCGGTCTTGGTCATCGACTTGAACAGTTCGCCGCCGAGATGGGAGATCGTGCCGGTGCCGGACGAGGCGAAGTTGAGCGTGCCGGGGCGCGCCTTCGCCAGTGCGATCAGTTCCTTCAGGTTCCTGACCGGCAGCGAGGGATGCACGACGAGAATGTTCTGCGTGTCCACCGCGCGGATCACCGGCTGAAAATCCGCTTCGTCGTAGGCAAGCTTCGCATACACGTGCGGGCCTACGGCGAGCACGCTGGTGCCCGCCCAGATCAGCGTGTAGCCGTCGGGTGCGGCCTTCGACGCGAGTTCCATGCCGATCTGGCCGCCCGCACCGGGGCGGTTGTCGATGATGGCCTGCTGCTTCCAGCGCTCGGTAAGCTTCTGGCCGATGATGCGCGCGTGGGTGTCGATGTTGCCGCCGGGCGGGAAGGGCACGACGAAGCGCACCGCCTTGGCGGGAAACGCTGCGTCGGTTTGCGCGTGGGCGGGGAGTGCGCAGACGATGCCCTGAAACAGCACGCAGGCTGCACCGGTTTTGAGACGAACATTCATGGCGCGGGTCCGATCGTCGTGGTCATGTGGAGAGACTGGTGATAAAGCAGAAACCGTACTCAAGGAAGGGGCTAGCGCGGCGCGCCTTTCCACAGGTCGCTCACGTACTCATGGGCCTCGGTATTCACCCAGCTCTTGCGCAGTTCGACCGGCGCGTCGTGGTAGGTGTAGGCGATGCGCCGGATAAACAGAACCGGTGCGCGCGCTTTCACGCCGAGGATCGTGGCCACGTCCGCCTCCGCCGGCACTGCCGACAGGCGCTCGGCGATGCGCACCACGTTGATGCGGTAGCGCGCTTCGTAGAGGCCGTAGATCGTGCCCTCGCGTCCGCGCAGCGCGGCTTCGTCGAGGCCGGGAAAACGCTCGGCGGGAATCGTGATGTCATCCAGCACCACCGGCTTGCCGGACAGCGTGAGCACGTTGCGCATCACGCAGACCCGCGCGCCGCGTTCCAGGCCGAGCGCGCGTTCGGCCTCCGGATCGGCCTTGGCGCGCCGGAACGCCAGCAGTTCGTGCGCCGGCAGTTCGCGCGGCTCGTGCTTGCCGGCGATGTGGAAAAAGTAGAACGCCGTGCGGTCTTCGGTATGCGTGGCGACGAAGGTGCCGCGTCCCTGCTGCCGGACCAGGATCTGTTCCGCCACCAGCTCATCGATGGCCTTGCGGATGGTGCCGATGGAGACCGCGAAGCGCGTCGCCAGCCGGCTCTCGCTCGGGATCACCTCGCCGGACTTCCATACGCCTTCCACCAGGCCGCGCGTCAGGCGCAGCTTCACCTCCTTGTAGAGAGGCTGGGTGGTCGGCAGGCCGGTGCTCAGGGCGTCGTGCATGGGGCTTTGCGGCGGTGCGGCAACCAGTGAAAGCTCAGACGGGCTACGATGCAGGCCGAAGTGTAGCAGCGCATGAGGAAATTCATCTAGGTCATATAGTTGACCTGACTTTACCGGGCCGCTAGCATCAGCGCCCGTTCCTGGAACCCCGGGTCGCACGCCGCAGCCGTCGCGCCCCGCCGTTCCCGTCCGCATCAGAGAGGAGAGCCGCATGATTCATTTCGTATTGCACAGCCCGCAGGACACCGTCGCGGTGGTCGTCGTCGAAGGCATCAAGGCCGGGCAGGACCTGACCGGCTGGATCATGGACGAAGACCGCATGATCAACGTCAAGGCCCAAAGCGACATCCCGATCGGCCACAAACTGGCGGTCAAGGACCTCAAGTCCGGCGACACCGTCATCAAGTACGGCGAGGATATGGGCAAGACCATCGCCGACATCAAGGCCGGCGCGCACGCGCACGTCCACAACATCAAGACCAAGCGCTGGTAGGAGCGAACCATGGCAACCGTCAACAGCAAGACCACCTTCTGGGGCTACAAGCGCGAGAACGGCCGCGTCGGCGTCCGCAACCACGTCATCATCCTGCCGGTGGACGACCTGTCCAACGCGGCCTGCGAGGCCGTGGCGCACAACATCAAGGGCGCGCTGGCGATCCCGCACCCGTACGGCCGCCTGCAGTTCGGCGCTGACCTCGATCTGCATTTCCGCACGCTGATCGGCGCGGGTTCCAACCCGAACGTCGCGGCGGTCGTCGTCATCGGCATCGAGGACGGCTGGACGCAGGACATCGTCAAGGCCATCGCCAAGACCGGCAAGCCGGTCACGGGCTTCGGCATCGAACTGCACGGCGACCACGACACCATTCTGCGCGCTTCCAAGGTCGCCAAGGAATACGTGCAGTGGGCCTCCGAGCTGCAGCGCGTCGAATGCCCGATCAGCGACCTGTGGGTGTCCACCAAGTGCGGCGAGTCGGACACCACGTCCGGCTGCGGTGCCAACCCGACCGTCGGCAACGCCTTCGACAAGCTGGAGCCGCTGGGCGTCACCATGGTGTTCGGGGAGACGACCGAAATCACCGGCGGCGAGAAGATCGTCGCCGAGCGCTGCGCCACGCCCGAAGTCGCCAAGCAGTTCATGGCGATGTTCGACCGTTACCAGGCCGTCGTCGAACGCCACAAGACGAGCGACCTGTCCGATTCGCAACCGACCAAGGGCAACATCGCCGGCGGCCTGACGACGATCGAGGAAAAAGCCCTCGGCAACATCCAGAAGATCGGCAAGACCTGCAAGGTGATCGGCTGCATCGACAAGGCGGAAACGCCGACCAAGCCCGGACTGTGGTTTATGGATTCGTCGTCCGCCGCCGCGGAGATGGTGACGCTGTGCGCCGCCTCCGGCTACGTGGTGCACCTCTTCCCGACCGGCCAGGGCAATGTGATCGGCAATGCGATTCTGCCGGTCATCAAGCTGTGCGCGAACCCGCGCACCGTGCGCACGATGTCCGAGCACATCGACCACGACTGCTCGGGCCTGCTGCAGCGCGAGAAGAACCTCGACCAGACCGGCGACGAGTTGCTCGACGTGATGCTGCGCACCTGCAACGGCCGGCTGACCGCGGCCGAGGCGCTGGGGCATCGCGAGTTCGTGCTGACGCGTTTGTACGAATCCGCTTAAACCGGAATGCGCCGCAGAGACGCAAAGGACGCAGAGAAAGCCATTCAATGCTGCTCCTCTGCGATCTCTGCGTCTCAGCGGCTAATTTTGTGTTTGGAGGTCGTCGGCCATGACCGTGCTCAGAGGCGCTGACGTTCTCGCGCAGGCGCTCGCCGCCGCCGGCGCCCGCACGATCTTTTCGCTCTCCGGCAACCAGATCATGCCGGTCTACGACGCCGCGCTCGACGCCGGGCTGCGGCTGATCCATGTCCGCCACGAAGCCGCCGCGGTACACATGGCGGATGCGTGGGCGCGGCTCAACGACACGGTTGGTATTGCCTTGCTGACCGCGGGGCAGGGCCACACCAACGGCGTCGCCGCCCTGCCCACCGCGTGGTTCGCGGAGTCGCCGGTGGTGATGCTCTCCGGTGCCGCACCGCTGTCGCAGGCCGGCCGCGGCGCTTTTCAGGAAATGGACCAGCCCGCGATCGCAGCACCCTTGGTGAAAGCGTCCTGGGCCGCGCAAAGTGCCGCCGGTCTCGGCACGGACCTCGCGAAGGCGATCCGGCTGGCGCGCTCGGGCCGTCCGGGCCCCGTGCACATCAGCCTGCCCTTCGATGTGCTGGAAGAAAAGATTGCCGGCGCGCCACCACCGCCGCCCGCGTCCGCATTCGCGCCGGCATCGCAGTCGCTGGGCGCGGGTGACGCGGCAACCCTGCTGCAACTCATCGCCGGCGCGAAGCGCCCGCTGCTGATCACCGGCCCCGCCCTGGCCAACGCCCGCGGGCGTGCGCTCGGGGCGAAAGCGTCCGCCGCGCTCGGCGTGCCGGTCGTCTGCATGGAAAGTCCGCGCGGCGTGAACGACCCTTCGCTCGGCGCCTTCGCGGACGTGCTGAAAACCGCCGATCTCGTCGTGCTGCTCGGCAAGCGGCCGGATTACACGCTGCGCTTCGGCCAGGCGCCAGCGTTGGCGGCCGATTGCCGTTTCGCCCTCATCGATCCGGAAACGCAGGGCTTAGACGCCGCGCGCACCTCGCTCGCAGCCGCCGCCTCGCGTATCGCGCTCGCGACGGTCGCGGACACCACGCCGGCCCTCGAAGCTTTATGCGCCGGCGGCCAGCGTCGCAGCGACGGCTGGGCCGCCGAGGTCGCGTCCGCCATCGCGCACCGGCCGGCCGCCTGGGCCACACTGGCTGGCGCCGATGCGCGCGTGCATCCTGCGCAGATCGGTCGCGCGGTGCAAAGTTTCATCGAACAACAGCGCGAGGCGGTGCTCGTCGTCGACGGCGGCGAGTTCGGCCAGTGGGCGCAGGCCTGCGTGCAAGCGCCGGAGCGTGTGATCAACGGTGTCGGCGGCTCGATCGGTTCCGCGATTCCCTTCGCGTTCGCGGCCAGGGTCGCGCGCCCCAATGCCGCGGTCGTCGCGCTGCTCGGCGACGGCACCTTCGGTTTCCATCTGGCCGAGTTCGATACCGCCGTGCGCGAGCGCGTGCCCTTCATCGCGGTCGTCGGCAACGACGCCTGCTGGAATGCCGAATACCAGATCCAGGTGAACGCCTACGGCCCGTCGCGCGCGCAGGGCTGCACACTGCTGCCCACGCGCTACGACCGCGTGGTCGAGGCGCTCGGCGGCCACGGCGAAACCGTGACGAATGGCGACGACTTGCCCGCCGCGCTCCAGCGTGCCGCCGCATCCGGCCTGCCAGCGTGTATCAACGTCGCACTGGACGGGAAGCCGGCGCCTACCGTTTCACGCACCGTCGCCCCCGGCGCTGCCGGCGCACACTGATATGCCGAAGATCGCGCTGGCGGAACTCACGACGCTCGCCTGTCACGCACTCGAACGGGCGGGCGCCTCCGCGGAGGCGGCGCGCAGTACGGCGGACGGACTGGTCGCCGCCGACGCACAGGGTCTGGCCTCGCACGGCGTTTCGCGCCTGCCGCAGTACGCGGGTCACATCAAGGTCGGCCGCGTCGATGGCAAGGCCGTGCCGAAGATCGTGCGCGACAAGGGCGCCTGCGTGCTGGTGGATGCCGCCGACGGGCTGGCGTTCCCGGCTTGCGCGCTGGCGATCCGCGAGGCCATCGCGCGGGCGCGCACGCATGGCGTCGCCGTCGCGGGCGTGACCAACAGCTATCACGCGGGCGCTGCCGCCTTCCACCTCGAAGCGGCCGCGCAGGCCGGCCTCGTCGGCTTCGCCTTTACCAACTCGCCGTCGGCGATGCCCGCCGCAGGTGGCAAGCACGCGATCTTCGGCACCAATCCCGTCGCCGCCGTGTTCCCACGCCGCAACGCCGCGCCGCTGGTGATCGACCTGTCGCTCTCGGAAGTCGCGCGCGGCAAGATCATGGTCGCGGCGCGCGACGGCAAGCCCATCCCGGAAGGCTGGGCGCTGGATAAACAGGGCAAACCCACCACGGACGCGAAGGCGGCCCTTGATGGCATGATGCTGCCTATGGGCGGCGTGAAGGGCGCAATGCTGGCGCTGGTGGTGGAGCTGCTGTGCTGCGCGCTGACCGGCGCGCACCTGGGTTTCGAGGCGGACTCGTTCTTTTCGGAGCAGGGCAACCGCGCGCGCATCGGGCAGACCTTCTTCGTCATCGATCCGGGCGCGCTGGCGGGCAATGATGTATTCGCGGAGCGCATCGAAATGCTGATTGCGGAAATGCTGAAGGACGCCGGCGTGCGCCTGCCCGGCGAGCGACGGGCGAAGCTGGCCGCGGCGGCGGCGCGCGAGGGCGTCGAGATTCCCGATGCGCTGCTGAAACAAGTGCGGGAATTGGCATCCGCATGACCGACATGCTCAAAGTCAGCATCTGGCGCGGCCGCGAGGACGGCGCGTTACAGACGTTCGACGTGCCGCGCCGCGACAACCAGACCGTGCTGGATGTCGTGACGTACATTCAGCGCAGCCTCGACCCCACGCTGTCGTACCGCTTCTCCTGCCGCGTCGGCATGTGCGGTTCCTGCGCGATGCAGGTCAACGGCCGCGCGCGCTGGACCTGCCGCACGCATGTGTCGAAAGTGGTGGATGGCGACGCGCTGGAAATCCGACCGCTGTCCAATCTGCCGGTGGTGAAGGACCTCGTCACCGACATGGCGCCCTTCTTCGACAAATGGGCGCAGGCGAAAGGCCAGTTCAAGGGCACGGCCACGCGCAAGGATGACTTCGCCCGCGTATCACCCGACTCGCCGATGCGCCGCCTCGCCAATGCCGCGATCGAGTGTATCGGCTGCGGCGTGTGCTACAGCGCCTGCGACGTCGTGAGCTGGAAGCCGGACTACCTCGGCCCCGCCGCGATGAACCGCGCCTGGACGCTCATCAACGACGAACGCGACGGCGCGCGGCGCGAGCGTCTCGAAGCGGTTGCGGGCGACGCGGGCTGCCACGCTTGCCATACGCACATGAGCTGCACCGAACAGTGTCCCAAGCAGTTGTCGCCCACCGCGTCCATCGCGGGGCTCAAACGCACGGTCGCCGGCGCCGTGCTGAAAGGCGAGCTGTGAGTGCGCGCGCGCAAGTCTGGCTGTGGATCGCGCAGCGCGCGAGCGCCGCGGTGCTGGCCCTGTGCGTGCTCGTGCACCTCGTGCTGATGATCTACGCCGTGCGCGGCGGCCTGTCCGCCGGGGAGATTCTCGGCCGCACCCGCGGCAGCGTGGGCTGGCTCGCCTTCTACGGAGTGTTCGTCGCCGCCGTTGCCGTGCACGGCCCCATCGGCTTGCGCAACATCCTCACCGAGACCTTCGGCTGGCGCGGCGCGGGACTCAATCTCGGGGTGGGTGTCGTCGGTGTCGCGCTGCTCTTCTGGGGTGGCCGCGCAGTGTTCGCGGTATTCACGGGCTGACCGCCATGCGCAACGACGCCCGCGCCCGCAGCCATCCGTCGTACTGGGCGTTCATCGTCCATCGCGTGTCGGGCCTGCTGCTGACGTTGTTCCTGCCCTTCCACTTCTGGGCGCTGGGCCAGGCACTCAACGGCGAAGCGGCGCTCGACGGCTTCCTGCGCTGGACGTCGCAGCCGCTGGTGAAGGTGGCCGAGATCGGGCTGGTCGTGCTGCTCGCCGCGCACCTGACCGGCGGCCTGCGCCTGCTCGCGCTGGAATTTCTCGCCTGGCGCGACTGGGCGAAGACGCTGATCGCCATCGCCGCGGGCCTGAGTGTCGCCGCGGGCCTTGCGTTTGCCCTGGGGCTATAAATGGCCAAATCCAAACCGCCGTTTGCCTTCATCGAACTGCCGTCCGCGCGCAGCACGCAGAAACCGCGTCGCACCGGTCTCACCATGATGGCCGACTTTGGCATCCCTTACGGCCAGGTCAAGGACACGCTGGAGATGGCTGGCGACTACATCGACCTCGGCAAGATCGCCGTCGGCACCGCGCGGCTCTACGATCTTTCCTACCTGCGCCGCAAGCTCGCGCTCTACCGCAAGCACCAGGTCCGCCCCTTCATCGGCGGGCAGTTCATGGAGTACGTCTACGCCACCTACGGCAATCCCATGCTGGAGCGCTTCCTGCGTGAGGCGAAGCGCGTGGGCTTCGACGTGATCGAGATTTCCGACAACTGTCTGCCGCTGACGCGCGCCGAACGCATGGGCCAGATCCGCCTGGCACAGAAGTGCGGGCTCGCGGTGTTCGGCGAAGTCGGCTCCAAGGACATGAAGAACGACGCGCGCAAGCTGATCGGGCAGGCGCAGGACTGCTTCGAGGCGGGCTCCGAACTGGTGCTGGTCGAGGCGGCCGAGCTGATCGAGAACGGCAAGCCCAAGATGAAGCTCATCAACGGCATCCGCCGCGGACTCGACATGGATCGCGTCCTGATCGAGCTGCCCGGCCCGTGGATCCACGGCGTGACGCTGTCGGCGGTGGAAGACATGAAGAAGTTCCTCGTCGCCGAGTTCGGGCCCGACGTGAACCTCGCCAACGTGACCGCGCCGGATATCATGGAAACCGAGGCGCTGCGCGTGGGGCTGGGCGTCGTGGGACCGACTAAAAAGAAATGGAAATAGCCGCAGAGCCGCAGAGCCGCAGAGCCGCAGAGCCGCAGAGAGAGCGCGCAGAGAGGTCAAAAGTTCATATTTTCTCCGCGTTCTCTGCGTCTCCACGGCTAATTTAGTTTGAGTGATTAGGGAGATACGCATGGCAAAAAAGCCCAACCTGCTCGTGATCCTCATCGACGACCTGCGTTTCGACGAATTCGGCGCCGGCGGGCATCCGTACATGAAGACACCGCACATCGACCGCATCGCGCATGAAGGCGCGCTGTTCGAACGCGCCTTCCACACCACGCCGATCTGCTCGCCCAACCGCGCCTCCATCGTGACCGGCCAGTACGCGAGCCGCCACGGCATCATCGACAACGTTGCGCGCGAGGCTGCGAGCCACCGCCTGCCCAACTACAACCTCGCGTTGCAGAAGCTCGGCTACGAAACGGCGCACATCGGCAAATGGCACATGGGCAACAGCGGCGCGCCGCGCCCCGGCTACGACTTCTGGGTCGCCTACGACGGCCACGGGCGGCTGAACGACCCGAAACTCAACGAGAACGGCACCTACGTCCAGCACCAGGGTTACGTGACCGACATCATGAACCGCATGGCGACCGACTTCATCAACCGCAAGCACGGCAAACCGTGGGCGCTCATGTTTGCGCACAAGGCCGTGCACCCGGACGCCGAGCAAGCCGCCGACGGCACGGCGAAGATGGAGGGCTACCGCGTCGCCGCGCGCCACCAGGACCTCTACAAGGACGCGATCTTCCCGAAGACGCCGAACATGCTGCCGGCCGCGGAGATCATCAAGCAGAAGCCGGCGTGGGCCGAGTCGCTGCACCTGCGCACGCTGCCCGCGTCGCGCGCGGTGCTCGATCCGCTGTTCGCCGGCCAGCAGGAAGAAATCCGGCTGCGCGCGCGCATGATGGCGGCGGTGGACGAGGGCGTCGGCATGATTTTCGAGGCGCTGGAGCGCACCGGGCAGCTCGACAACACCTTCATTATTTTCCTCGGCGACAACGGCTACTTCTTCGGCGAGCACGGCCTCGGGCCTGACCGCCGCTTCGCGTACGAGGAGGGCATCCGATCGCCCTTCACCGTGCGCTTCCCGAAACTGGCCAAGGCCGGCTCGCGCGTGAAGAACCTCGTGATCTGCCAGGACATTGCGCCGACGCTGATCGAGCTCGCCGGCGGCAAACCGGGCCAGCACATCCAGGGCCGTTCCTTCCTGCCGCTACTCAAGAAAGACCGCAAGGGCTGGCGCAAGTCGGTGCTGATCGAATACTGGGCTGAAAACGCCTATCCCTGGCTGGTGGGGATGACCTACAAGGCGGTGCGCACCGATCGCTACAAGTACATCCACTGGGTCAACCTCTCGCGCAACGGCGAGCTCGACGAGCTGTACGACCTCGAGAAAGATCCCTACGAAATCGCCAACCTGAGCAAGCGCCCGGCCTACCGTGCGATCAAGGGCAAGCTGCAGCGCGAACTGCGACGGCTGGTGCCGGAAGCGCTGGGCCTGTAGCCTTCCGGAACCTACAACAAAGGAGGAGCGCATGAATCACAGCAAATGGATGGTCGCCGCCGCCGCGCTGGCCTGTGCCGGCACGGCGTGGGGGCAGGCTGCGTACCCCGTGAAGTCCGTCCGCATGATCGTGCCGTTCGCGCCAGGCGGCGCGACAGACATCGTCGCGCGGCTGATCGCACAGCGTCTGGGCGACACGTGGGGCCAGCAGGTCATCGTCGACAACCGCGCCGGCGCCGGCGGCAACATCGGCGGCGAACTTACCGCAAAGTCCCCGCCGGACGGCTACACGCTGTTCATGACCTCCGGTTCGATCGTTTCGGCCAACCCCTTCATCTACCGCAAGATGCTCTTCGATCCCGCGAAGGACCTCGCGGCGGTCACGGGCGCCGCCATCGGCCCGCAACTGCTGGTGGTGACGACGAGCTTCCCGCCCAAAACGGTCAAGGAATTCATCGCGCTCGCCAAGGCGCGTCCCGGGCAGATTTCCTTCGGCTCGGCGGGTTTCGGCACCCAGACCCACCTCGCGGCCGAGAACCTCATCTGGACCGCGAAGATCGACGTACAGCACGTCCCGTACAAGGGCGAGGCGCCGTCCCTGATCGACACCATCGCCGGCCAGGTGCAGTTCGCGACACCCAACATGGCGGCGGCGATCAACTACGTGCAGCAGGGCAAGCTGCGTGCTATCGGCGTCACCAGCAAAGAGCGCGCGAAGCAACTGCCCAACGTGCCGGCCATCGCCGAAACACTGCCGGGCTTCGAGAACCTCGGCTGGTTCGCGATCATGGTTCCGGCCGGGACGCCGCGCGACGTCATCGAGAAAGTGAACCGCGACACCATGAAGGCGCTGGAGGGTGCCGACCTCAGGACCCGCTTCGACGGGCTTGGCATGGCGCCCTTCCCGCTTGGTCCCGCCGATCTCGCGAAGTACATCCGCGAAGAGAGCGAGCGCTGGGCGCGGATCGTCAAAGAGCGCAAGCTGGTTATTGAGTGATGAGTGATGAGTGATCGGTGATGGGTAAGGCGAAGTCCGGGAATTTTTGGCAGTGATTCGCCTCACGTCTCACCGAAAAAGGCAACCATGAAAATCGATCTCAAACAAGTGGAAGAAGCCGCGAAGACGCTCTACATCCGGGCGTGCAAACTGCTGCCGCCGGATATCAAGACGGGCTTTGCGCGGCTGGACAAAGGCGAGACCGACGCGACGGCGAAGTCCGTGCTCGGCACCATGATCAAGAACATCACGGTCGCCGAGGCCAACGACAACCTGCTGTGCCAGGACACCGGCATCCCGATCTACAACGTGACCATCGGCCGCGGCGTGGACGTGGACGGCTACGCGCTGAAGCAGGCCATCGCCACCGGCTGCGCGCGGGCGACGAAAGAGCATCCGCTGCGTTCCTCGGTCGTGCACCCGGTGACGCGCAAGAACGAGCACACCTCCTGCGGGCGGCTGGTGCCGGTGATCAACATCGATTTCATTCCGGACGATGCAACCCTGTCGATCGAGATGATCCCCAAGGGCAGCGGCTCGGAGAACAACTCCTGGCTCAAGATGGCGATTCCGGCGGATGGCATCGAGGCCGTGAAGACCTTCGTCGTGGACTGCGTGCTCGACGCCGGCGGCAAGACCTGTCCGCCGACGATCGTGGGCGTGGGCGTCGGCGGCACGGCGGACCTCTGCGTGCACCTGTCCAAGGTTGCCGCCACGCGCCCGTTGGGCACCGCGTGTGAAGACCCGGAAGGTGCAAAACTGGAGGCCGAACTCACCAAGGCGGTCAACATGCTGGGCGTCGGCCCGCAGGGTCTCGGCGGCGATTCGACGTCCTTCGCCGTGCACGTAGAGACCGCGGCCACGCACATCACCATGAACCCGGTGGCGGTGAACATGCAGTGCCACTCGGCGCGCCGGGCGCGGGCAACGTGGACGCCGAAAGGCTTGGACTACGGATACTGACATGCACTACGACTTCAACATGCCCATCACCGACGCCCAGGCGCGTAGCCTGCGCGTCAACGACACGGTGACGCTGAACGGCACGCTGTTCGGTATCCGCGATGCGACGCAGATCCACATGTTCGACCGCGGCCGCAAGACGCGCTTCGACATGAACGGCCATGCCGTCGTGCACACCGCGCCTAACGTGCGCTGGGTCGGCGAGACACCGGATACGCCTTCCGGCTACGAGTCCGTGTGCATCGGCACCACGACCTCCGCGCGCATGGAGCGCTTCACCCGCCCGCTGATGGAACAGTACGGCGTGCGCATCGTGATCGGCAAAGGCGGTCTCTTCGCCGCGTCGCAATCCGCATTCTCGGATTTGGGCGGCGTCTATCTCGCGATCATCGGCGGCGCGGCCGCGCTGGAAACGACCTGGGTCGAGCAGATCGAGGAAGTCGATCTCGACGACCTCAACCCCGAATCGCTGTGGAAATTCCGCGTGAAGGGCTTCGGTCCGCTGCGGGTGGCGATGGACAGTCACGGCGGCAACCTCTACACCGAGGTCAACAAGGCAGCGCAAGGCAAACGGGCGGCGGCTTTGGCGTCGTTGGGCGTAAAAGCGAATTAGCCGCAGAAACGCAGAGAGCGCAGAGGAAAGCCGAAGCGACTTTCGTGCCGGAACACGCGTCCCCTTTATCAATTTTGCTTACTCAGCGTCTTCCGCGTCTCTGCGGCTAATTTGGGTTTTTAGATGAACACGATTAAAACCGATCTCCTCATCCTCGGCTCCGGTGGCGCCGGCCTGTTCGCCGCGTTGCACGCCCATCAGAAGGACCCGACGCTTTCCATTACCGTCGCGGTGAAGGGCCTGCTCGGCAAGTGCGGCTGCACGCGCATGGTGCAGGGCGGCTACAACGTCGCGCTCGCCAAGGAGGATTCGGTCGAGCGCCACTTCATGGACACGATCGAGGGTGGCAAGTGGCTGCCCCAACAGGATCTCGCGTGGACGCTGGTGGAAACGGCGATTGAGCGCATCCACGAACTGGAGAACGAGCTCGGCTGTTTCTTCGACCGCAACCCCGACGGCAGCATCCACCAGAAGGCCTTCGCGGGGCAGACCTTTGATCGCACGGTACACAAGGGCGACCTCACGGGCATCGAGATCATCAACCGGTTGTCGGAGCAGGTCTGGGCGCGCGGGATCAACCGCCTCGAAGAGCACCGCGCGGTGGAGCTGGTGAAGAACAAGGCGGGCGACGCGCTGGCCGGCGTGCTCATGATCGACATGCGCACCGGCGAATTCACCTTCGTGCAGGCGCAGGCGGTGCTGCTTGCCACCGGCGGCGGGCCGACCATGTACAAGTACCACACGCCTTCCGGCGACAAGACCTGCGACGGCATGGCGATGGCCCTGCGCGCGGGCCTCGCCCTGCGCGATATGGAGATGGTGCAGTTTCATCCGACAGGCCTGCTCGCGGGCACCGACACGCGCATGACCGGCACGGTGCTGGAAGAGGGCTTGCGCGGCGCGGGCGGTTACTTGCTGAACGGCGCCCAGGAACGCTTCATGCATCATTACGACGCCAAGCTCGAGCGTGCCACCCGCGACATCGTCTCGCGCGCGATCTTCGCCGAGATGCGCGAAGGCCGCGTCACGGCCAACGGCGGCGTCTACATCGCGATGGGCCACTTGGGTGCGGCGAACAACCGGAAGAACTTCAAGGGCATGGTCGAGCGCTGCGATGACTGCGGCTTCGACCTCGCCGGCGGACTGGTGGAAGTCGTGCCGACCGCGCACTACATGATGGGCGGCGTGGTGTTCAACGTCGACTGCACGACCGAGGTGCCGGGCCTGTTCGTGGCCGGCGAGGACTCCGGCGGCGTGCACGGTGCCAACCGCTTGGGCGGCAACGGCGTGGCCAACTCCACCGTGTTCGGCGGCATCGCGGGCGATCTGATGCCTGGGTGGATCAAGGCGCACGGCCAGTATTCAGAGCCGGACCGCGCGCAGATCGACGCTGCGGCCGCCCGCTGCCGCGCGCCGCTGTCGCGCCCCGCGAAGGACCTGAACGTCCTGCGCGAGAAGCTCTACGACCTGATGTGGGACGACGTCGGCATCGTCCGCGATGCCGCCTCGCTCGTGCGGGCCGAAGGGGCGCTGAACGAAATCGACGCCGCACTCGATGCGGCCGGCGTGGAGGGCGGCACGCTCGCCTACAACCTCACCTGGCACGACTGGATGAACCTGAAGAGCCTCGTGCTGGTGTCGCAGTCCATCCGCTTCGCCGCCATGGCCCGCGAGGACTCCCGCGGCGCGCACTTCCGCACCGACTTCCCCGAAGTCCGCGATCTGCCGAATTCGCGCTACACCTGCGTGACGTGGGCGGACGGCTGCTTTGCCGCCGATACACGCCCGGTGGTGTTCAACCGGGTGAAGCCCGGCGAGACGCTGCTGGTGGAGCGGGCGGTCGCGTGAGCGCTGCGTTACGGTCGCGACGCGACCGACTCATCGGGCCAGATGATGCCCGCCGTCTGAAAGCCGCCATCCACGTTCAGCACGTGCCCGGTCACCATGCCGCTTTCGTTCGACGCGAGGAAAAGGGCCGCGTTGGCGATGTCGACGGGAGTCGCCGCACGTGGCAATGCCATGCGCGCGTAGGTGGCCTGGCGCTGCGCGGACGTGCTGTGGGCCTGTTCGACGTCGGTCGGACCGGGGGCGATCGCGTTGACGCGGATGTTGAGTGGCCCCAGTTCGACCGCCATGACCGCGGTCAGGTTGATCACCCCGGCCTTGGAGGCGCCGTAGGCAGCGCGGCCGCTGCCGCCGCGCTGGCCCGAAATCGAGGCGATGTTGATGATGCTGCCGCCGCCGGCCGCGGCCATGACGCGCGCCGCCGCCTGCCCGCACAGCATCGTCCCGGTGAGATTGACCTTCAGGATCCGCTCCCAGGCGTCCAGCGTCATATCCATGAAGGGCGCGCGCGTGGTGATGCCGGCGTTGTTCACCAGGATGTCCAGGCGGCCGTACTGCCGGACCGCGCAGGCCACCGCCGCCAGCGTTTCGTCCGGCTGCGTGACGTCGAGACGGAAGGCCATGGCCGCCAGGCCGTTATCACGGAGGCCGGCGGCCGCCCGGTCGGCGCTGTCGCCGTCGAGGTCGCTCACGATGACGCTGGCGCCCTCCTGCGCGAAGCGGACCGCGATGGCCTTGCCGATGCCGCGGCCGGCCCCGGTGACGAGAGCGACTTTATTCTTTATTCTCACGGGTGGCTCCCGTTGACGGTCTTGCCGCACCCCGCTACAGACGGGAGCGCGCAGCACGGGTTTTGCTGGTCAAGCAGCATCCAATAATCCAAAGGAGGAAATGCCATGTTCAGGACCCTGTTGTGGAAGGTGATGGTGGTTTTATCGCTGGCCTGCGGACTCGCGAGCGGCCGCGCGGGCGCCGAGGTCGCGGAACTCAAGGTCGCCATCCAGGACGGGCTCGCGTATCTGCCGTTCATTATCATGCAGAACAACGGGCTCGTCGAAAAGCACGCCAAGGCCGCCGGCATCGGCGACCTGAAAGTGACCTGGGCCAAGCTGGCCAGCAGCGCGGTCATGAACGATGCGCTGTTGTCGGGCAACCTCCATATCGCGACGGGCGGTGTGCCGGGTCTGGCGACGATCTGGTCGGCGACGCGCGGCAACCTTAACGTCAAGGGCGTGGGTGCCTGGGTGTCGATCCCGAACTACCTCAACGTGAGGAACCCCGCGATCAAGTCCGCGAAGGACTTCACCGACAAGGACCGCATCGTCGTGCCGGCGGTCAAGGTCTCCAACCAGGCCGTTTACCTTCAGATGCTGGCCGAGCAGTTGTTCGGCGCCGGCAACCAGAACCGCTTCGACAGCCTGACCGTGTCGATGGCCCACTCGGACGGACTGGTGGCGATGCTGTCGCCGGCCTCGGAGGTCACTGCCCACTTCACGATTGAACCATTTGCCTCGATGGAGCGGGACAAGGGCGCGCGCAGCCTGCTCACGTCCTTCGACATCCTCGGCGGCCCGGCGACCACCAGCGTCGTCTGGGCAACGACCCGCTTCCACGACGAGAACCCGAAGGTCTATGCCGCCTTCGTGAAAGCGATGGACGAGGCGTTCGACATGATCCGCAAGGACAACAAGGCGGCCGCCGAGTTCTACATCAAGGTGACCAAGACCAAGGAAAGCCCGGAGAACGTTGCCCGCATGCTGAACGACCCCCTGATCCGCTGGGGCATCGTGCCGAACAACGTGATGAAGCAGGTCGAGTTCATGCACCGCATCGGCTCGATCAAGGCCAAACCGGATTCGTGGAGAGACCTGTTCTTCCCCAACGTGCACGGTTCTCCGGGCAGTTGAGTGACTTCCCGCCCTCACACCACGAGATTCCGATGACGACACGCGATGAAACGTACGAGAACGGCCTGCGCATCCGCAAAGAGGTGATGGGTGCCGCGAATGTCGAGGCGCGGCTCAAGGCCTCCACCGAGTTCATGCAACCGCTGCAGACCATGATTTCCAAGTGGGCGTACGGCGAAATCTGGGCCCGCGACGAATTGCCGCGCAAGGTGCGCAGCATGCTGGTGCTGGCGATGATGGCGGCGCTGAACCGCCCGCAGGAATTGCGCGTGCACGTGATCGGGGCGCTCAACAACGGCTGCAGCAAGGACGAGATCCGCGAGGTCCTGCTGCAGGTGGCGATCTATTGCGGCATTCCGGCTTCGCTGGACGCCCACCACGTCGCGCAGGACGTGTTCAAGGAACTCGGCGTGTGAGGCTCCAGGGCAAAACGGCGGTTGTCACCGGCGCGGGCCGCGGCATCGGCAAGGCGATCGTGGCCGCGTTCGCCCGCGAGGGCGCGCGGGTGGTGGCAGCGGACCGCGACGCGGCCTCGGTAGAGGCCGTCGCGGCGGAGCTGACCGCGCTCGGGCACGAGGTGCTCGCGGTCACCGCGGATGTCGGCATCGAACGCGAGGTGGACGCGATGGTGGACGCCGCGCTCGCGCGCTTCGGCGCACTCGACGTGCTCGTAGCCAACGCGGGTGTCGGCTTTCACCGGGCGCTGGTTGATCTGGAACTCGCCGACTGGGAGCGCGTGCTGCGCGTCAACCTGACCGGCACCTTTCTCTGCGTGCAGCGCGCCGCGCGCGTCATGTCCGCGCGCGGTGGCGGCAGCATCATCGTCATGGGCTCCACCTCCGGCCAGCGGGGCGCCATGGCGCGCACGGCGTACGGCGTGTCCAAGGCCGGCGTCATGCAGTTGACCCGCATCGCCGCCGCCGAGCTCGCGCCGTCCGGCGTGCGCGTCAACGCACTGGCGCCGGGGCCGATCACCACGCCGCTCTCGCTGTCCAACCACACCGAGAGTCAGCGCAACGCCTACCTGGAGCGCATCCCGATGCGGCGCTACGGAGAAATGGACGAAGTCGCGGCCGCGGCGGTGTTTCTCGCCAGTGCCGAGTCGAGCTACGTCAACGGGCATGTCCTGAACGTGGACGGCGGCATGAACGAGGCGGGCCTCATGTTCAGCGGCGAGGAGATGCGGGCCTACGCAGGGCGCGCGCCAGGACAGGATCCGCGTTGAGACGGGCATGACTTCGTTCCCGGCAGGGCAAGCCGGGTGAACCCCTGCTGAAACCGGCGGCAGCCGCCGCCTGACCAGCGAACCAACAAACCAGCGAACAACAGGGCCGCAGAGCACGGAGGAGATTCCCATGCACGTCGTACGATTCTCGGCACGACTGCTCGCGGGTGCTTTCCTGGCGCTCGCGTGCGCCGTCCCCGCGCTGGTTATGGCGCAGGACTAACCCGCCAAGTCGGTGCGCGTGGTCGTGCCCTTCCCGGCGGGCGGCGGCAGCGACATCATCGCCCGCGTCACGGCGCAGAAGCTGTCCGGGGCGCTGAACCAGCAGTTCGTCATCGACAACCGTGCCGGCGCCAGCGGCAACATCGCCTCCGAAATCGTGGCTAAGGCCCCGCCCGACGGCTACACCCTGCTGTTCGCCAACTCGTCGCTCGCGATCACGCCCGCGATGTTCCAGAAGCTGCCCTTCGATCCGGTCCGGGATTTCATCCCGATCTCAATGGTCTCGTCCTATCCCTTCGTGCTCGTCGCGCATCCCTCGCTGCCGGTGCGCAGCGTGCGGGAACTGGTCGCGCTGGCGAAGGCGAAGCCGGATACGCTCGCCTATTCGTCGGCCGGCGGCGGCACCATGTCGCATCTGGCGATGGAACTGCTGCGCGTCAAATCCGGCGGCCTCAGGATGACGCACCTGCCCTACAAGGGCGCCGCGCCGGCCAGCGTGGCCCTGATCTCCGGTGAGGCCCAGATCGCCTTTATCGTCATGCCGGTGGCGCAGACGCAGATCAACGCCGGCCGCCTGCGCGGCCTCGGCGTGGCGGCGCCGGCCCGGTCGCCGGTCCTGCCGCAGATGCCGACGATGATCGAGGCAGGCGTCGCCGGCCACGAAGCGCTGCAATGGAACGGCCTGTTCGCTCCCGCGAAAACGCCGCAGACGGTACTCGACCGCCTGCACCGCGAAGTGGTGAAGGCGCTTGCCGCCACGTACGTCAAGCAGCGTTTCGCGGACGAGGGCGCTGATCCGGTCGGCAGCTCGCCAGCCGAGTTTGCGACTTTTTATCGCGTCGAAGCGGACAAGTGGGGCGACGTCGTCAAGCGTTCCGGCAGCAAACTCGACTGACCGCAGGCGCAAAAAAACACCCCGCCGTGGCGGGGTGTTTTTTTGGGGGGGGCGACCCCGGCATCTGCTCAGCTATCGCAGAACTTGGTGACGGGCACCGGGTCCTTCGCGTCCCGGCCCTCCCAGAAAATCACCTTGGCGTCGAAGCCTTTGCTCACGAGGTAATCGCGCACGACCTTGGCGCGTTCCTCGTCGAGGTTCGGCTTGCTGCGCGCCTCGGTGCGGTCGGTGTGGCCGATGATGATGACGGAACCCAGGGCGGTCGGCCGCGTGTCCTTACCCACGCCCTGCTGCACCGACTTGACCATGCCGTCGAGTTCTACCCGTCCGCTGGGCTTCAGCACGGCGCTTCCGTAATCCCAGGCGGAATCCCCCTGGGCCATCGCCGCGAGCGTGATGTTCTGGGTGGTGGGTTTGCCGGCGGGCGCGTCCGGCTTGGGCGGCGGTGGCGGCTTGACCTTGGAGCCGGCGACTTCGACCGCGACGCGGCGGTTCGGCTGCAGGCAACTGAGGGTTTCGGGGCTGGTCGCGCAACCGGCGAGGAGCGCGGCCAGTGTGGTGACCACGCAGACTGATGATTTCATGCATTCCTCCTCAATAGGATTGATGTGTTTTTATCCGTGGACCGTGGACCTTGGACCTTGGACCTTGGATACGGCGCAGTCGGTGCCTTCTGATTTCTGATGGGCCCTGCCGCGCTGTGATTTGATTCTAGGCCGCGTCGTGTCCCCGGGGCAAGAAGGAATTGCAGGGAAATAACGGTGCAGTGCAACACCGGCAGTGGAGTGCACCGCAATCACGCACGCGGGCCCTTGCCTGATCGGCTGCCGCACAGATGCTCCAGCGCGTTTGCCTCAAATGAAGGTGCACGGCCCGTGGCTGGACCGGGCGCCGCCGCTCGGGTAGTGTCATCCGCGGTCGGTGTTCCGGCGGGAGAGTAACCATGCAGTCCATCAAGCCTATGCAAGCGGCATTCGCGAACACCAAGGAACACCAAGGTGTCAGAGTCGAATGGCACTGACTTAAGGTTCCTTCCCTCGCTTGCGGGGGAAGGCTAGGATGGGGGCAAAGCATTGATTACACGAGCGCCCGCCTGCCCCCTCCCCAGCCCTCCCCCGCAGCACTGCTGCAAGGGAGGGTGAAGATGGACTTCGTGGTGATGGGATTGCCCTCCCC